>Ga0214919_10003073_pt1 | contig 25640 bp, 18 predicted proteins | sample LL1503_MetaG_FD_177994 | JGI IMG/M metagenome (GOLD analysis project Ga0214919, IMG submission 177994) | Freshwater microbial communities from Lake Lanier, Atlanta, Georgia, United States - LL-1503 | ecosystem: Environmental > Aquatic > Freshwater > Lake | place: USA: Georgia | collected... | reverse complement strand
CCGCAACGGCCAAGGCCAGTGGCGCGTGGCCGGTCAAAGCCTGGGCCAGGGTGGACCCAGCGCCGCCTTGGACTGGTTTTTCTCGCAAGCTGAGTTTCAAGTCAGCCAAGGGCGGGTGCGCTGGCGCGACGATACCCGGCCTGGCCCAGAGCCGGTGTGGCTGGAGAACGTCACCGCCGTGTTGCGCAACCAACTCAACCGCCACGACATGCGCATGGACGCCACGCCGCCTGCGGGCTGGGGCGAGCGGCTGAGCCTGCGCGGGCAGTTTCGACAGCCCTTGCTGAGCTTGCACAACGGGCGCTGGCAAGAGTGGTCGGGCCAAGTCTATGTGAATGCACCGCGCTTGGACGCGGCGTGGCTGCGCACACCGTCGCAGTTGGGCAGCGATGCCGACCCGCTTGCCGCTGGGGTGGGTGCGGTCGAGGCCTGGGTCGACATCGCGCCGATGCAAGTCACCCACATCACCGCCGACTTGGCGTTTGAGCGCGCCCAACTGAAGTTGGGCGCGGGACTCACGCCCCTGGACTTGCGCGATGTGCGCGGCCGCGTGGGCTATGAGCGCACCGCCAATGGGCATGCGGTGTTCAGCGACGACCTGCAATTTGCCACCGCCGAGGGCGAGCACTGGCCCGGTGGTGCGGTGCGCTTGGGCTGGCAAGGCGACAGCCCCGGCACGGGTGCATTGGAGGTCAGTGCCGACCGCTTGGACCTCAGCGCCTTGACCCGCATTGGCCAGCGCCTGCCGCTGCCGCAGGCCTTGCGTGAGGCACTGAGCGCACACCAACCCCAGGGGCAACTCGAGCGGCTCAAAGCCCAATGGCAAGACAGCCCCGACGGCCCGCGCTACAGCGCCAAAGGCCTGTGGCGACAAGCCCAGCTCAAGCCCGCTTTGGTCGCCGCTCGCTGGCCGGTGCCCGGCTGGAAAGGGGCAGACATAGACTTTGATCTCGATCAGTCCAAAGGCCGTGCCCAGCTGCGCTTTGATGCGGGCTGGATCGAAGGGGCCTTGGGCTTGAGTGAGCCGCGCTTGTTGGTTGACAAAGGACAGGCCGATGTGGAGTGGCAGCTCAACGCGGGTGGGCTGGGCGTGAAGTTCAAGGACGTGCAACTGAGCAACGCCGATGGCGCGGCCGAGGCCAGCGGCAACTGGAGCGCGGCCAAAGGCGATCAACCCTGGCCGGGCTTGCTCGACGTGAAAGCCAAAATACTGCGCATCGAGGCGCGACAACTGCACCGCTACCTGCCCACCACCATTGATGCCGGCGTGCGCGAGTACCTGCGCAACGCCTTGCTGCGTGGCCAAGGCCTGCAAGCGAATGTGCGCATCAAAGGCGACTTGAAAGACTTCCCCTTTCGCCAAAAGGAGCTGGGCGAGTTCTCCGTGCGAGGCCAACTCAAAGACGTGGGCTTTGCCTATGTGCCCCCGCCAGCGGCCAGTGCCAGTGCCAGTGCCCCGCGCGGCGCACCCGCTGCGAGCGAGTGGCCTGCCTTGAACATGGTCAATGGTGAACTCGTCATTGAGCGCGCCGGTATGCAAATCAAAAACGCCAAAGCGCGCATGGCGCTGGCCCCCAATTTGGCTTGGCAAAACATCCAAGCCCAGATTGCCGACATGGGCTCTGCGCCGCAGGTCGAGCTCAGCGCCGATGGCCGTGCGCCCTTGGGTGAGTGGCTGGGCGTGGTCACGCGCAGCCCACTCAACGGTCTGACGGGTCAATTGCTCGAGCAAGCCCAAGGCAGCGGTTTGGCCGATCTGCGCTTGTCTTTTGTGCTGCCCCTGGCCGCGCTGGAGCGGGTGCGCCTGCAAGGGCGCTTGACCTTGCCCGCCAACGATGTGCAGTGGTCGCCCGTCACACCCGCCTTGTCGCGTTTGCGCGCGGTGGTGCAGTTCAGCGAAACCAGTGTCAGTTTTACCGACGCGCAAGCCCGTGTGTGGGGCGGCGACACCCGCTTGGACTTGCGCTACAACACCCGTGCCGCCGAGGGCGAGTCGCCGCTGAGCTTGCAGGTGCAAGGGGCCATCACGGCCGAGGGTTTGCGCGCTGCGCGCGACTTGCCTGGCTTGGCACGGCTGGCGCCATTTCTGCGCGGGCGCAGCAATTACAGCTTTAACTTGGGCTTGCGCCAAGGCCAGCCCGAGTGGCTGCTCAGCAGCAATTTGCAGGGCCTGGAGATCGCTTTGCCCGCGCCCTTGGGCAAAACGGCCGACGCCGCATGGCCTTTGCGCGTGGAGCAGCGCTTGGGCCGCGATGCACGGCGCGACAGCTTGCAAGCGAGCTTGGGCAACGCCTTGAACCTGCGCTACGAGCGCGACACCAGCAGCGCCACCCCGCGGGTGCTGCGCGGGGCCATCGCCTTGGGCCAAGCCGCCAGTGAGCCCTTGCCCTGGCCCGACCAAGGCGTGTTGCTCAAACTCAACTGGCCACAAATTGACTTGGACCGATGGCAGTCTGTGTTTGACCACGAGGCCTTGGCCAGCTTGGGCGCGGTCTCGGCCAGCGGCAGCGCTGCCGATGCCTGGGACGCGTACCTGCCCAATGCCGCCGTGGTGCTGGCCAAAAAAATCACTTTGGACCGGCGCGAGATGCACCAGTTGCACATCGGTGGCACGCGCCAAGGCGCTTTGTGGCGGGCCAACTTGCACGCCGAAGAACTCGAGGGCTACTTGGAGTACCGCCCGGTTGTGGCCAATGCACCGGCGCGCTTTTTTGTGCGCTTGTCGCGCTTGGATGTGCCCCCCAGCGCCGTCAGCGACATTGAAAACCTGATGTTTGAGCAACCCAAAAGCCTGCCCGCGCTCGACATCGTGGTCAATGAGTTGCAGTTGCGTGGCAAAAAGCTGGGGCGCGCCGAGGTCGAGGCGGTCAACCTGCCCGCTGGGCCACGTGCCATTGGCGAGTGGCGTTTGAACCGGCTCAATTTGACCGTGCCCGAGGCCCAGCTCAGCGCCAGTGGCAATTGGCTGGCCGTGCCCGGGCAAGCGCGCCGGCGCACGCAACTCAAGTTCACCTTGGACGTGGGTGACGCGGGCGAGTTTTTGGGCCGCATGGGCACGCCCGGCGCGGTGCGTGGGGGCAAGGGCCGCTTGGAGGGGCAAGTGGGCTGGCAGGGCTCGCCCATGACCATCGACTACCCCAGCATGGGCGGGCAGTTCACCGTCAACATCGAGCGCGGGCAGTTCCTCAAGTCCGACCCGGGCGCGGCGCGCTTGCTCGGGGTGCTCAGCTTGCAGTCGCTGCCCAGGCGGCTGACGCTGGACTTTCGCGACCTGTTCAGCGAAGGCTTTGCGTTTGATTTTTTCCGTGGCGATGTGCAAATTGAGCAAGGCGTGGCCACCACCAACAACTTGCAAATGAAGGGCGTGTCGGCGGCCGTGTTGATGGAGGGGCGCGCCGACATCCAACACGAAACCCAAGACATCAAAGTGGTGGTGGTGCCCGAAATCAACGCCGGCACCGCATCCTTGGTCTATGGGGTCATCAACCCCTTGGCCGGATTGACCAGTTTTCTGGCCCAACTGGTGTTGCGCCAACCGCTGATCGATGTCAACACCCGCACCTTCCGCGTCGACGGCAGCTGGGCCGACCCCAAGGTCAGCCCGATCAGCGCCAGCGAGGGCGAATCCAAGCCCGCGCCCAAAGGGGGCCGACCATGAGGGTGGCCGCCATCCAAATGGTCTCGGGCACCGAGCGCGACGCCAACCTTGCGCACGCCCGCCAAGCCCTGGCCCTGGCCGCCGCGCAAGGGGCCGAACTGGCCGTGCTGCCCGAGTACTTTTGCCTGTTGGGCCAGCGTGACAGCGACAAGCTGGCCATCCAAGAGCCCTTTGGCCAAGGCCCCATCCAAAGCATGCTGGCGCACAGCGCACGCGAGCTGGGCCTGTGGGTGGTGGGTGGCACCTTGCCCTTGTCGGTGCCGGGGCAGGCCGATCGGGTGCGCAACAGTTGCTTGGTGTTTGACCCCAGCGGCGCGTGTGTGGCGCGCTACGACAAGATGCATTTGTTTGGGTTTGACAACGGCCAAGAGCGCTACGACGAGTCGCGCGTGCTGCAACCCGGCGACACCCCCGCCTGGTTTGACCTGCCCTCGCGCGATGGCCACCCATGGCGCATTGGTTTGAGCGTGTGCTACGACCTGCGCTTTCCCGAGCTGTACCGGCACCTGAGCCAAGCGGGGGCCCATGTGTTGCTGGTGCCCAGCGCCTTCACCCACACCACCGGCCAAGCCCATTGGGAGGTGTTGCTGCGGGCGCGCGCGATTGAAAACCTGTGCTGGGTGGTGGCCAGCGCCCAAGGCGGTTTGCATGCCAACGGGCGACGCACCTGGGGCCACAGCCTGTGCGTCAACCCCTGGGGAGAGGTGGTGGCCCAGCGCGATTTGGATGCGGGCTTGGTGCTGGCCGATTTGGACATGGGCGCCTTGTTGCGCTGGCGCAGCCAATTGCCCGCCTTGGGCCACCGATTGCTGTGAAGCGCTGGCGCCAGGCTTGGCCCGTGGATGCGCGCCGCTGGGTGCTGTGGGGCATGCTGCTGTTGTTGGTGGGGGTGTTGCTGGTCGCCTTGGCCTGGTTGGCGGTGCGCTACGAACGCGCCCAAATGCAAGACCAACTCGAGCGCGACACGGTGGACGCGGTGGGCGACGTGCGCACCGCACTGCAGCGCAATGTGCAAACCTTGCAGTCGCTGCAACCCGAGGGCCAAAGCCCGGCGTCATGGACCGCACCGGCCGAAGAGGTGTTGCGCAACCACCGCGAGTGGGTGCGGCTGGAGTGGCGCGACCCGGCCTTGCAATTGATGGTGGGGGTCGACAGTGTGTACCGCACCCCCGTGTTTGCCCGTTTGGGGCGCGACAACGCACTCATGGACGTGGCCCAAGCTTGCGCCTTGGCGCAGCGCACCAGCGCCGCCGCGTATGCGCCCAGCAGCTTTGTGTCGGTGCAAGACGGCCAGGGCTTGGAGGTGATGGAGCTGTGTTTGCCCTGGTACGAGGGGGGCCGCATCCATGGGTTTTTGGTCGCCAGCTATGCCTTGTCAGAGATGCTCGAGGCCATGGTGCGGCGCGAGCACACGCGCGCCCAAGAGGTCTCGTTCACCGAGCCCGATGGCACCCGGCTGGCCTTGCGCGGGGGCATCCACCGTGGCCAGCGCCTGTTTGGCGCCCAGCAGTTGCTCGACTTGCCTGGCTACACCTTGGTGCTGCGACTGGACAGTTGGCGCGCCTCGCCCAATTGGTTGCCCAACTTGCTCACCGCTTTGGTGATGGGCTTGTCGCTGGCCCTGGTCACCGTGCTGGCCTTGTTGGCGCGCGACATGCGCCGGCGCCAACGCGCCGAGCGCGCCTTGGCCGACGCCTTGGCCTTTCGCAAAGCGATGGAGGACTCGTTGGTCACGGGCTTGCGCGCGCGCGACTTGCAAGGCCGCATCACCTACGTCAACCCGGCCTTTTGCGAGATGGTGGGCTTTGCCGCCGATGAGCTGCTCGGGCAAGGCATTCCCGCGCCGTACTGGCCGCCCGAAAAAGTCGACGAATACGGCAAACGCCAAGCCTGGCGATTGGCCGGCAACACGCCCCCGCGCGAGGGCACCGAGTCGGACTTTCAGCGCAAAAACGGCGAACGTTTTCCAGTGCTCATTTTTGAGGCCCCCCTGATCAATGCCAGTGGCACCCAAACTGGTTGGATGAGCGCGGTGCTGGACATCAGCACCCAGCGCGCCAGCGAAGAGTTGAGCCGCGCCACGTTGGACCGCTTGCAAGCCACCGCACGCTTGGCCACGGTGGGCGAGATGGCCTCCTTGCTCAGCCATGAGCTCAACCAACCCCTGGCCGCCATCGCCAGCTACGCCAGTGGCAGCCAAAACCTGTTGCAAGCCGATGCCCACACCAGCGCGGTGATCGGCGAGCAACTGGGCCAGGCCTTGGCGCACATCGCCGAGCAAGCGCGCCGCGCCGGCTTGGTCATCAAAAGCGTGCACAACTTTGTGCGCCGACGCGACCAGGCCCGCGAAGCCGTGGCCGCACAAAGCCTGATCGACAGCATTTGGCCCTTGGTCATGTTGCAAGCGCGCAAAACCGGCGTGCGTTTGCACATCGGCTGCCCCACCGATTTGCCCAGCGTGTGGTGCGACCGCACCATGGTCGAGCAGGTGTTGCTCAACCTGGCGCGCAATGGCATTCAAGCCATGCAAGCGCTGCCCCCAGGGCGAGCGCGCGAGTTGCGCTTGACAGTGCGTGCGTGCGACAGTGCCGAGTTGGGCCTGGGCTTGGAATTTGCGGTGGCCGATGGTGGCGCGGGCATCACGCCAGAGGTGTCGGCCCAGCTGTTCACCCCGTTTTTCACCACCAAGGCCGAGGGCATGGGCTTGGGCCTGAGCCTGTGCCGCACCGTGGTCGAGCAGCATGGGGGCCGGTTGCAGCACCGCGCCTTGACCCCCAGCGGCACGGAATTCTTTTTCTCCTTGGCCTTGGCCCCTGGGGCTGACACCCAATCCAGTCCCCGCATGGCCCTGCCACAATCTTGACATGCAACCGGTTCAAGACGCTTTGGTGTATGTGGTCGACGACGATGAAAGTGTGCGCCAGGCCCTGGCCTGGCTGCTGCGCTCACGCGGCTTGCAAACCCAGTGCTTTGACAGCGCCGAGGGCTTGATCGCGCACCTGGGGCTGAGCGGCACCCCCCCACCCCTGGGCCAAGCCAGTTGCTTGTTGCTGGATGTGCGCATGCCGGGCATCAGCGGCTTGGCCTTGTTTGAGCGATTGATCGATCAGGGCTTGTTGCCCCAGTTGTCGGTGATTTTTTTGACCGGCCACGCCGATGTGCCCACCGCTGTGGACGCGGTCAAGCGCGGTGCCTTCGACTTTTGCGAAAAGCCTTTTTCAGACAACTCGCTGGTCGACCGGGTGGAGCAAGCCTTGCAGCGCTCGGCCTTGCAGTTGCAGGCGCGCCAGGAGCAGCACGGCTTGGCCGAATTGATTGGTGGCTTGACCGAGCGCGAGCGCGAGGTCATGCAATTGGTGGTCGAGGGCTTGCCCAACAAACTGATCGCCGACCAACTGCACATCAGTGTGCGCACGGTCGAGGTGCACCGCGCCCGCGTATTCGAAAAAATGGCCGTGCGCTCAGCCGTTGAGCTGTCCAACCTGTTGCGTGCCCCAGCGTGAGGCGGCATCAGTCAGGTCGGTGGGGTGGCTTGGTGGTGTCTTGGCGTGTCTGGCTGCGCGCGTCTTGCCCGGGCAGGGGTGGTGGGGGCGGTGCATCGGGCTGGGCAGGGTCGGCCGGTGGGCTGGGTGGTCGCCCCGAAAACATCGTCCACCACACAATGAACACCAGCAGCAAACCCGCGCCCAAAGCCTCCAGCAAGATGAGCAACATTCAGCGCGCCGGTGCGGGGTGGTTCATGGCCGCGATTGTAGGAGGCCTGCTCTCGTGCAGTTCCCCGCCGCGCCAAATGGCCCCGGTGCAAGACCGCACCCCCGCCCCCGTTGGCGTGACCCCAGCGCCAAGCGAGCGCCCTGCCCAGGGCGCACGGGCCCCGCAGGCGGCAACGCCGCAGGTACCGCGCGCAGGCTTGGCCGGTTTGCCCGGCACCCCCGCCCCCGATCTGGCCGTCAAGAGCCGCTGGACGCCTGTGCCCTGGGACGACTTGCCCGGCTGGCGCGACGACAGCTTGCACGAGGCCTGGAACGCCTGGCTGAAAAACTGCGAACGCCCCGGCCCCGTGTTTGGCCCCCTGTGCGCCGATGTGCGCCGTTTGAGCATTGCCGACGCCGACGAGCAGCGCCTGTGGATGGTCACCCGCTTGCAGCCCTACCGCGTCGAGCCGGTGCAAGGCGCCAGCGATGGGTTGCTGACCAGCTACTACGAGCCTTTGATGAACGCCGCGCGCCAAAGCGCCCCCGGTTTTGGCGTGCCCTTGTACGCCTACCCGGCCGGGGCGCAACAAGCCCAGCGCCAAGGCCGCACGTGGTACACGCGCCAGCAAATCGACACCTTGCCCGAGGCCCGCGCGGCCATGGCCGGGTTGGAAATCGCCTGGATGGCCGACCCCATCGACGCGCTGGTGCTGCACATCCAAGGCTCGGGCCAGTTGAACATGCAAGAGCCCGATGGCCGCACGCGGCGGGTGCGCCTGGCCTTTGCCGGCTCCAACGAGCAGCCCTACCAAAGCGTGGGCCGCTGGTTGCTCGACCAAGGCTTGGTGCGCGACGCCAGTTGGGGCGGCATCAAAGAGTGGCTGGCGCGCAACCCGCAGCGCGCACAAGAAATGCTGTGGGCCAACCCGCGCTTTGTGTTTTTCCGTGAAGAGGCATTGAGCGAAGGCGGCGATGACGCCGGTCCGCGTGGCGCACAAGGCGTGCCCTTGACGGCGGGGCGCTCCATCGCGGTAGACCGCGAATCCATACCCTACGCCACGCCAGTGTGGCTGGCCAGCAGCGGGCCGGCGCTGCGCGTGCAACGCCTGGTGTTTGCGCAAGACACCGGCAGCGCCATCGTGGGTGCGGTGCGCGCCGACTATTACGCGGGGTCCGGCGCGGCGGCCGGGGAATTGGCCGGTCGGGTCAAACAAAACCTGCGCCTGTGGGTGCTGTGGCCGCGCTGACAAACCCCGGCCTTGCGCCTACACTGTTGCACTGCCCCGCGCCAGGAGAATAGCCATGAACGCCCCGCTGCCCGAACACATCCGCCAGGCCCTGGAGACGGTGACCTTGGACGACAAATACGCGCTCGACCAAGGCCGTGCGTTCATGAGCGGGGTGCAAGCGCTGGTCAAGCTGCCCATGCTGCAGCGCCAGCGCGACGCGCTGCAAGGCAAAAACACCGCTGGCTTCATCAGTGGTTACCGCGGTTCACCCTTGGGCGGCTACGACCAAGCGCTGTGGAAAGCCAAGTCGTATTTGCAAGCCCAGCACATCGTGTTCCAACCCGGTGTCAACGAGGAGCTGGCCGCCACCGCCTTGTGGGGCACCCAACAACTGGGTTTTGCCCCTGCGGGCAGCCGCCGCTTTGACGGCGTGTTTGGCATTTGGTATGGCAAAGGCCCGGGCGTGGACCGCTGCTCCGATGTGTTCAAGCACGCCACCATGGCCGGCACCACCGCTTGGGGCGGCGTGATGGCCGTGGCAGGCGACGACCATGTGGCCAAAAGCAGCACCGCCGCGCACCAAAGCGACCACATCTTCAAGGCCTGTGGCATGCCGGTGTTCTTTCCGGCATCGGTACAAGATATTTTGGACATGGGCGTGCACGCGCTGGCGCTGAGTCGCTTTGCTGGGGTGTGGTCGGGCATGAAGACCATCCAAGAGGTGGTCGAGTCCAGCGCCACCGCCATCATCGACGCACAGCGGGTGAACATTGTGTTGCCTGCGTTTGACATGCCCGCCGGTGGCTTGCACATCCGCTGGCCCGACGACGCGTTGGCCCAAGAGCAGCGCTTGTTCACTTACAAGTGGTACGCCGCATTGGCCTATATCCGCGCCAACCGGCTCAACCACAACACCATCGAAGGCCCCAGCGACCGCTTTGGCCTGATGGCCAGCGGCAAGGCCTACAACGACACCCGCCAGGCCTTGCTCGATTTGGGTTTGGACGAAGCCGCCTGCCACCGCTTGGGCATCCGGTTGCACAAGGTCGGCGTGGTCTGGCCACTGGAGCCGCACAGCACGCGCGAGTTTGCGCGCGGTTTGCAAGAAATCATGGTGGTCGAAGAAAAGCGCCAAATGATCGAATACCAGGTCAAAGAGTGCTTGTACAACTGGCCCGATGGCCAGCGCCCGCGCGTGGTGGGCAAGTTCAACGAGGCGCTGGGCAACACCGAAGGCGGCGAGTGGTCGCAAGCCAACCCCAGCGCCAACACCTTGCTGCGCGCCCATGCCGACCTCACCCCGGCCATGGTGGCGCGCGCCATCGCCACCCGCTTGCTCGCCTTGGGGGTGGACGCCGACACCCGCGCCCACATTGAGGCCCACATCGCGCTGCTCGACGCCAAAGAGCGTGCCATGCAGGTACTCGACATCAAAGCCGATCGACAGCCTTGGTTTTGCTCGGGCTGCCCGCACAACACCAGCACCCGCGTGCCAGAGGGCTCGCGCGCCATGGCTGGCATTGGTTGCCACTTCATGGCTTTGTGGATGGACCGCAGCACCACGGGCTTTACCCAAATGGGTGGCGAGGGCGTGCCTTGGGTGGGCCAGCAGCCCTTCAGCCACGACACCCACATGTTTGCCAACGTGGGCGACGGCACCTACTTTCACAGCGGCATGTTGGCGGTGCGCCAAAGCATTGCCGCCGGGGTCAACATCACCTACAAAATTTTGTACAACGACGCGGTGGCCATGACCGGCGGGCAGCCGGTGGGCGAAACCCCCGAGGGCCATTCGGTGATTCAAATCGCCCACAGCATGCGCGCCGAAGGGGCGCGGCGCATCGTCATCGTCACCGACGAGCCCGAAAAATACGACGCCGTGGGCACCAACGGCGCCCCCGGCACCACCTTGGGGCTGCCCGAGGGCATCGCCATTGAGCACCGCGACGCGCTCGACCGGGTGCAGCGCGAGCTGCGCGAGGTCAAGGGCTGCACGGTCATCATTTACGACCAAACCTGCGCCACCGAAAAGCGCCGCCGCCGCAAGCGCGGCAGCCTGGTCGACCCGGCCAAGCGGGTGTTCATCAACGAGTTGGTGTGCGAGGGCTGCGGCGACTGCAGCGAAAAAAGCAACTGCGTGAGCGTCGAACCCTTGGAGACCGAGTTCGGCCGCAAACGCACCATCAACCAAAGCACCTGCAACAAAGACATCAGCTGCGTCAAAGGCTTTTGCCCCAGCTTTGTCACCGTCGAGGGCGGCCAAATGCGCCGCACCCAACGCCAAGACACGGCCAGCCCCAGCCTGCCCGAGGTGCCCGAGCCCACACTCAGTGCGCTCGTGCCAGGGCAGCACCTGGGCGGCTACGGCATCGTGGTCGCGGGCGTGGGGGGCACGGGCGTCATCACCATTGGGCAACTGCTGGGCATGGCCGCTCACTTGGAGGGCTTGGGCGTGGTCACGCAAGACTCGGCCGGGCTGGCGCAAAAGGGCGGCGCCACCTGGAGCCATGTGTTGTTGGCCAGCTCGCCAGAAGAAATCCGCACCACCCGCGTGGGCGTGGCCGATTTGGTGATCGGTTGCGACCCCATCGTCAGCGCCGGCAAAGAGACGGTGCAGCGCATGCGTGCTGGGCGCACGCGGGTGGCCATCAACGACCACGGCACACCCACCGCTGCGTTTGTCAAAAACGGTGCCTGGGGCAACCCCAGCGAGGGCTGCGTGGCCGATGTGCTGCAAGCCATCGGCGGGGCCCAGGCGCAAGAGAACTTGGGCGCGTTTGACGCCAACGCCATCGCCACCCGTTTGATGGGCGACAGCATCTACATCAACCCCATGATCTTGGGCTATGCCTGGCAAAAGGGCTGGGTGCCCTTGCAGCGCGCCTCACTGCAGCGCGCCATCGAGCTCAACGCCGTGGCCGTGGCCAACAACCTGGCCGCCTTTGAATGGGGCCGCCGCTGCGCCCACGATTTGCCCGCCGTGCTGGCCTTGCTGCAACCGGCGCAAGTGGTGCAGTTCAAAAAGCGCACACCCTTGGAAGACGCCATCGCCCAGCGCGTGGCTTTTTTGACCGATTACCAAAACGCCGCTTACGCCGCCAACTACCGCGCCTTTGTCGATCGTGTGCTGGCGCAAAGTGTGCCGGCCTTGGCCGAGGCGGTGGCGCGCAACTTGTTCAAGCTCATGGCCTACAAAGACGAGTACGAGGTTGCCCGCTTGCACACCGACACCGGCTTTTTGCAGCGCATTGCCCAGCAGTTTGAAGGCGACTACCAAGTGGTCTACCACCTGGCCCCGCCCTTGCTGGCGCAGCGCAACGACAAAGGCGAGCTGCAAAAGCAACGCTACGGGTCGTTCATGCGCTGGGGCTTTCAGGTGCTGGCCCGCTTGAAGGGCTTGCGCGGCACCGCATTGGATGTGTTTGGCCACACCCAAGAGCGGCGCACCGAGCGCGCCCTGATCGGTGAGTACCGCGCCAGCATCGAGCAGGTGTTGGCCCAATTCAGCCCCGAGCGCCAAGCGCTGGCGCTGGAGATCGCCCGCATCCCCGAGCAAATCAAAGGCTTTGGCCATGTCAAAGAGCGCCACCTGCACGCCGCGCGCGCGCAGTGGGACGCGCTGATGGTGCGTTGGAACGATCAAAGGAAGGCCGCATGAATAAAGTTGCACCATGGTTCGCCGCCGTTGCATCAGCCCTGGGCTTGCACGGTGCGGCGCAAGCCCAAAGCACCGAGATCGTGCAAGGCCTGCGCTTTGACGTGAGCTACAGCTTGCTCAATGTGAAAACCGCGTCCAGCTCTTACGACCCGCTGGGCATTCGGGTGGGCATCAGCAAGCCCGTGTGGGGCACGGTACAGGCCGAGGGCTTGCTCGGCATGGGCGTGCAGTCGGGCAAAAACAGCGTCAACCCGGCGCTGACCACCGAGGTGGGCAGCTTTGTGGGGGCCTATGTCAAGCCCAGCTTTCAGCTCAGCCCCTTGGTGGCGGGCTTTGCGCGCGTGGGCTTGGCCAGCACCCAAATCAAAAACGGCGACACCCACACCGGCCTGTCCACGGGCCTGGGCCTGAATGTCGCGCTTGACGCGAACATGCGCATTTATGCCGACTACACCATTTACAAGTACAGCGACAGCCTGGGCATATCGGCCTTTAACCTGGGCGTGAACTACGGGTTTTAGGGCCGTATCCCTGGCCTTGGCTGGCTGCGCCACGCACGCATACAATCCGCGTTTGCCTGCGCCAGGCCACGTTGCTCTCGGGCAGCGCTGTACCCACACCGACTTGCGCGGCGTGTGCTGCGCAGGTCACCCCCCAACCGAGGAGTTGCTTGTGTTCATATCTTCCGCATTTGCCCAATCCGCACCGGCCGCCGCTGGTGGCAGCGACATTGGCTCGTCTTTGATGAGCATGTTGCCCTTGCTGCTGATGTTCGTGGTGCTGTACTTCGTCATGATCCGCCCCCAAATGAAGCGCCAAAAAGAGCACAAGGCCATGATCGACGCCTTGGCCAAGGGCGACGAGGTGGCCACCGTGGGCGGCTTGCTGGGCAAAATCTCCCGCATTGGCGACACCACCCTGGGCTTGGAGCTGACCACCGGCGTGGAGGTGCACCTTCAGCGCTCGGCCGTGGTGCAGGTGCTGCCCAAAGGCACCATCAAATAATCCGATTCACCACCCAAGGGGTGTGGGGGGTCAAACGCACCCCCGTGCCCCGCGCCTGAGGCGATCATGAACCGTTACCCATTGTGGAAGTACGCGATCATTGTGGTCGCTTTGTGGATTGGCGGGCTCTATACCCTGCCCAACTTTTTTGGCGAAGCCCCGGCCGTGCAGGTGTCGTCGGCCAAGGCCGTTTTCAAGGTCGACACGGCTTTGCAAAGCAAGGTGGCCCAAGCGCTCAAAGACGCCGCCATCGAGCCCACGGGCATGAGCCTGGAGAACAACTCGCTCAAGGTCCGCTTGGCCGACACCGACACCCAGCTCAAGGCCAAGGACACGATCCAAAAAGCGCTCATCCCCGACCCCGAGCAAGCCCCTTATGTGGTGGCGCTGAACCTGATCTCGCGCTCGCCCGCCTGGCTCACCTCTCTCAACGCCGCCCCCATGTACCTGGGGCTGGACTTGCGCGGTGGCGTGCACTTCATGCTGCAAGTGGACATGGCGGCTGCGCTGAGCAAAAAAATCGACGCCACCGCAGGCGACTTGCGCTCGCTCATGCGCGAGAAAAACATCCGCCACAGCGGCATTGCCCGCAACGGGGCCACCGTCGAGTTGCGCTTGAAAGACACCGCCACCTTGGAGGCCGCGCGCAACCTGATCAAAGACCAGTTTGCCGATGTGACCTTCACCGACGCGCCCGACGCGGGCGAGTTCAAGTTGAGCGTCAACTTGAAGCCCGAGGCCGCACGGCGCGTGCAAGACCAAGCCTTGAAGCAAAACATCACCACCTTGCACAACCGCATCAACGAGTTGGGCGTGGCCGAGCCGGTCATCCAGCAGCAGGGCCTGGACCGCATCGTGGTGCAGTTGCCCGGCGTGCAAGACACGGCCAAGGCCAAAGACATTTTGGGGCGCACCGCCACGCTGGAGATGCGCTTGGTCGACGACAGCCCCGAGGCCACCGCAGCGGCCATGGGCGGCGGTGCCGTGCCCTATGGCACCGAAAAATACCGCGAGCGCAATGGCCAAGCGGTGATCGTGAAAAAACAAGTCATCTTGAGCGGCGACAGCCTGACCGATGCGCAACCCGGCTTTGACTCGCAAACCCAACAACCCAAGGTCGACCTGACGGTGGACGCCAAGGGTGGGCGCATCATGCGCGAGACCAGCCGCGAGAACCTGAAAAAACGCATGGCCATCTTGCTGTTTGAAAAAGGCCGGGGCGAGGTGCTCACCGCGCCCGTCATCCAAGGCGAGTTGGGCAACCGCTTTCAAATTTCAGGCTCGATGAGCGTGACCGAGGCCGCCGATCTGGCGCTGTTGTTGCGCGCGGGCTCGCTGGCCGCGCCCATGGAGATCATCGAAGAGCGCACCATTGGCCCGAGCCTGGGCGCAGAAAACATCGCCAAAGGCTTTGACAGCGTGCGCTGGGGCTTTGCCGCGGTGGCCGCGTTCATGTGTGTGTACTACATGCTGTTTGGCGTCATCTCCAGCGTGGCATTGGCGGTCAACTTGCTGCTGCTGGTGGCGGTGCTGTCCATGCTGCAAGCCACGCTGACCTTGCCGGGCATGGCCGCCATGGCCTTGGTGCTGGGCATGGCCATTGACGCCAACGTGCTCATCAACGAGCGCGTGCGCGAAGAGCTGCGCAACGGCGTGTCCCCGCAAGCGGCCATCCATGCCGGCTACGACCGCGCTTGGGCCACCATCTTGGACTCCAACGTCACCACCTTGATCGCCGGTTTGGCCTTGCTCGCTTTTGGTTCGGGGCCGGTGCGTGGTTTTGCCGTGGTGCATTGCTTGGGTATTTTGACCAGCATGTTCTCGGCCGTGTTCTTCTCGCGCGGCCTGGTCAACCTGTGGTACGGGCGGCAAAAAAAGTTGCAAACCGTCTCCATCGGCACGGTGTGGCGCCCTGACAGCGGCAACGCTGTGGCCCCGCGCGACTGAGCCCTTCTCCCACCATTTGCAGGACACAAGGCCATGGAATTTTTCAAAATCCAAAAAGACATCCCGTTCATGAAGAACGCCTTGGCGTTCAACCTGGTGTCTTTCATCACCTTTCTCGCCGCGTTGTTCTTTTTGTTCAGCCGTGGCTTGCACCTGTCGGTGGAGTTCACCGGCGGCACCTTGATGGAGGTGGCCTACACCCAACCGGTGGACGTCAACCAGGTGCGCGAGCACATTGGCAAGCTGGGCCTGAGCGACGTGCAGGTGCAAAACTTTGGCTCCACCCGCGACGTGCTCATCCGCATGCCCGCGCTCAAGGGGCAAACCTCGGCGCAGCAAAGCGAACAAGTGCTCTCCGCCCTCAAAGCCGCCGACCCAGCGGTCGAGTTGCGCCGCACCGAGTTTGTGGGGCCGCAGGTGGGCGACGAGTTGGCCGTCGATGGCCTGAAGGCGCTGGGCTTTGTGGTGCTGGGCATCATGGTGTATTTGGCCTTTCGCTTCGAGTGGAAGTTCTCGGTGGCCGCCATCATTGCCAACCTGCACGATGTGATCATCATCTTGGGGTTTTTTGCTTTCTTCCAGTGGGAGTTTTCGCTCCCCGTGCTGGCCGCTGTGCTGGCGGTGTTGGGCTACTCGGTCAACGAGTCGGTGGTCATCTTTGACCGCATCCGCGAGAACTTTCGCCGCTACCGCAAGATGAACACCCGCGAGATCATCGACAACGCCATCACCGCCACCATCAGCCGCACCATCATCACCCACGGCTGCACGCAACTCATGGTGTTGGCCATGCTGTTTTTTGGCGGCCCCACGCTGCACTACTTTGCGCTGGCGCTGACCATTGGCATTTTGTTTGGCATTTACTCGTCGGTGTTTGTGGCGGCAGCCATTGCCATGTGGCTGGGCATCGAGCGAGAAGACCTCATCAAACCCATCGCCAAAGATGGCCTGGTCGACGACGACCCCAACGACCCCAACGCAGGCGCGCGGGTGTGATCTTTGTCCCATGAAAAAACCACCCTCGGGTGGTTTTTTCATGCGTTAAAAGAGCCTGTGTCAGTGCGCCACGCGCGAGTGGTTGTCGTCGCACAACTCGTCGAGCACCAAGGCGTCGGGCTCGATGCCGGCGCTCCAGTAAACCATCAGCACAATGATTTTCAGGTCGTCAATGTCGATCGGGCGCTGCGGCACGGCCATGGCGCGGTCGATGACGATCTCGCGCATGTGCGCGGGCAGCACACCGGCGGCTTCTAAAAAACTCAAAAACCCCAGGCCATCGGCACCCAGCTGGTCTTGCTCGGGGCTGGCGTAAATGCGCATGCTGTCTGGCGAGGCCGGGCGCATCACATCGGCAGGCTCGACTTCGGTGGGTGTGATGTCAATCGCATTGGCACTGCGGGACACGGAATTCAGACCAGCCAACCATTGCAGTGCTTGGTCGATCTCATCGGTTTCAAACCCGGCGGCGCTCAATTTGCGGCCCAATTGGTCCAGCTCGGGGCAGGCATCGCCTCGCCAATAGTTTTCGTAAACAAACACCAGCACTTCAAACATGGGGGCCAATATACCTTGTTTCAAACTGACCCTGAGCGGGCTGGGCGAAGGCGTCGCATGCCAAGGGCTTGGTTCAGGCCAAGCGTTGACGCTGAAAGCGCGCCCCGCTCAAACGCGCGACTTGCTGGTTGAGCTCCAACGCCAGCAAATGCGCTTGCAGTGCAGCCGTGTCCCAGCCGCAGCGCGCTTGCAGTTGGTCCAGGCCACAAGGCTCCCAGCCCAGGGCTTGCAACACCGGGTCGCGGGTGTTGTCTTCTGGGCTGGCTGGGGGCGTGCTGTTTGCATCCGTGCGGCTGGCCCACAGGCCTGGTGTGCTCAACTCATCCCACACATCTTGCGCAGACTCGACCAACTTGGCCCCTTGGCGGATCAAGGCATGGCAGCCGCGCGACTGCGTTGAATGGATGGAGCCCGGAATGGCCAACACCTCGCGCCCCAACTCCAAGGCCTGGTTGGCCGTGATCAGCGAGCCCGAAGACAGCGCGGCCTCCACCACCAAACAGCCTTGCCCCAGAGCTGCAATCAGCCGGTTGCGTTGCGGGAAATGCGCTGCCATCGGCGGCGTGCCCAGCGGGTATTCGCTGATCAGGCAACCGCGCTGCGCCACCGCTTGGGCCAGTGCTTGGTTGCCTTTGGGGTAAACGCGGTCCAGCCCGGTACCCACCACCGCCACCGTTGCCACGGGCAGATGTGCACCACCGCGCAACGCCCCTTCGTGCGCCGCTGCGTCAATGCCCAGGGCCAGGCCCGACACCACACACACGCCATGGTCGGCCAAGTCCTGGGCAAACGCCAATGCGTTCTCGCGCCCCTGCGCGGTGGGGTTGCGGCTGCCCACCACCGCCAAGGCCTGGCCGTTCAAGGGCAGCGCTTGGCCTTGCACATACAGCATCAAAGGCGGGTCGCTGAGCTGTAAAAAAGCGCTGGGGTAGGCCGCGTCTCCCAGCGTCCACAACGTGTGTGTGACCCCTGCTGGCGGGTGCGCCAACCAGTGCTCGGTGCGCGCGCGGCGAAGGGGGGCATCGGCGCTGGGGCGGCTCAAGGCCGCCGCCGCCGCCGCGCCCACACATTGCGCCCGTGCCGCCTCGCTGGCGGCCAACACCTGGGCTGGCCCCCCGAAAGCGCTGAGCAATTGCCGCAGTTGGCGTGCACTAACGCCGGGGCTGGTGACGAGCCGCAACCAATCGGGCCAGTCGGGTGTGACGGGGTCAATGGGTGTCATGGGTGCCTCCCTGTGGCATTTTTTGGTGTCCATCATCGGACAGACTGTGTACTTTGGCAATAGGTGGGTGGGCCCATGGGGGCATGCCCATGCGAGCCCTGGCAGCGTTCAAAAGCGCGGACAATATGCCCCCATGGCTTTGCTCACCATCCTCACCTACCCTGATGCGCGCTTGCACACCGTGGCCCAAGCTGTGGCCGTGGTGGACGAGCGCATTCGCCAACTCATCGCCGACATGACCGAGACCATGTACGAGTCCAATGGCATTGGACTGGCCGCCACCCAGGTCGACGTGCACGAGCGCGTCATCGTCATCGACGTGTCAGAAGAACACAACCAGGCCCAGGCCTTGATCAACCCGGTCATTGAATGGGCCAGCAGCGAGCGCATCAAAGGCGAAGAAGGCTGCTTATCGGTGCCCGGCATTTACGACGGTGTTGAGCGTGCCCACCAAGTGCGGGTCAGTGCGCTCGATCAAAACGGCCAGCCCATCACCATCGAGGCCGAAGGCCTGCTGTCGGTTTGCCTGCAGCACGAAATCGACCACCTGCAAGGCAAGGTGTTTGTCGAACACTTGTCTTTCTTAAAGCGCACCCGCATCCGCAGCAAAATTCTCAAAGCCCAACGCGAGTTGCAGCGCTGAGCCCATGCGCCTGATCTTTGCGGGCACGCCCGAATTTGCCCAGCAAGCCCTGAGCGCCTTGCACGCGGCGGGGCACGACATCGCCTTGGTGCTGACCCAACCCGATCGCCCCGCCGGTCGCGGCCTGCAACTGCAGGCCTCGGCCGTCAAACAATTTGCCCTGGCGCACCAACTGCCCTTGGCCCAACCGCGCAGCCTGCGCTTGGATGGCAAGTACCCCGATGACGCCCAGGCCGCGCAACAAGCCATTGCTGCCACGCAGGCCCAGGCCATGGTGGTCGCCGCCTATGGCCTGATCTTGCCGCTGTGGACCTTGGCCGCGCTGCCCTTGGGTTGCTTGAACATCCACGCCTCGCTGTTGCCGCGCTGGCGCGGCGCGGCCCCCATCCACCGCGCCATCGAAGCGGGCGACACGCAAACCGGCGTGTGCATCATGCAAATGGACGCGGGCTTGGACACCGGTGCCGTGCTGCTGCGCCGCACCACCGACATCGCCACCGACGACACCACCGCCACCTTGCACGACCGCTTGGCCGCGATGGGCGCGCAGGCCATGCTCGACGTGCTGGCCCAGCCCCAGCCCTGGGTGGTCCAGCCCCAAAGCGAAGCAGGCCTCACCTACGCGGCCAAAATCGAAAAGCCCGAGGCTTTGATCGACTGGGCACAACCTGCTGCTGTGTTGGCCCGGCGCGTGCGCGCCTTTGACCCTTTCCCCGGAGCGCACACCCTGTGGCAAGGCCAGCCCTTGAAAATTTGGTCCGCCGTGGCCTTGCCTGGCACACCGCCCGCCCCGCCCGGCCAGGTGTTGCAAGCCAACGAACAAGGCCTGGATGTGGCCACCGGCGCGGGCGTGTTGCGCTTGTTGCAGTTGCAAAAGCCCGGAGGCAAGCGCCTGCCTGTGGCCGATTTTTTGCGTGGCAGCACCGAATGGCGTGGCCAAACCTTGGGCGCATGAGCCCGCAGGCCACGCCATGATGACCGCGTCCGCCTTGGTTCGCCATCGTGCATTTCGCGCGGGCATGGCCGACACCCTCAAAGTCTCGCCCGGCATTTGGGCCTGGGGCTTGATGACCGGCGTGACCATGGTCCAAGCGGGCTTGGGCACCGAGGTCTCGGTGTGGATGACCTTGCTGGTTTATGGCGGCAGCGCGCAACTGGCGGTCACCCCGTTGTTGGCCGCCGACGCACCCGTGTGGGTGGTTTGGGCCACCGCCTTTTGCGTCAACCTGCGCTTTGCCGTGTTCAGCTTGCATTTGCGCGACCACATGCTGGCGTGGCCGCGCTGGCAGCGCCTGACCATTGGGTACTTTGTGGCCGACTTGAACTACGTGCAATATATCCATCGCCACCCCCACCCCGCGCACGACCCTGAGGGCCAACGCGCTCAAATGGCCTATTTGTGTGGCAACAGTTTATTGGCCTGGTTTGGCTGGCAAGTGGCCAGCTTGATGGGCATCGTGTTGGCCAGCCAAGTGCCCACCCAATGGGGTCTGGGTTTTGCGGGCGTGCTCGCGCTGGTGGGCATCTTGTGCTCGCTGACCCAAACCCGTTTGCGCGTGGTCTCGCTGGTGGTCTCGGGCGCGGCCGCGGTGGCCGCCATGGGCTTGCCCTTGCGCTTGAACATCTTGGTGGCCATTGCCGCCGCCGTGGCCGTGTGCTTGTTGGTGGCGCAAACGCCTTGGGGCCAAAAGGGGACGACATGATCGATGCCATGCAGGCCATCACCTTGGTCGGCTTGGGCGTGGTCACGCTGATCACGCGGTGCTTTTTTCTTATGTCCAAGCGCGAACTGCCCTTTCCTGCATGGGCGCAACGCGGCTTGCCATACGCACCCATTGCGGCGCTGGCCGCGGTCGTGGTGCCCGAGGTGGTGGTCAGCCACGGTGCGCTCATCACCACTTGGCAAGATGCGCGCTTGTTTGGTGCGGCCGCTGGGGTGGCCTTTTACGCCGCCCGCCGCGGCCAAGGCCAAGCGGTGCTGGGCACCATCGTGGTGGGCATGGCCGTGTACTTGCCGCTGCACTTGGGGTGGGGTTGGTAAGTGATCTAAAGGGACGGCAGGCTTTTTCGAGTCCATTGTGGTGGCCATTGAAGGCAACCAGCGCTTGTTTGAACCCAGGAGAGCGCGGCGAAAAAACTTGACGCTGACCAAGCCCAAGCCCCACCCACCCCAACCCCGCGGCCCAAAACCAAACCCCAAAGCGGCGTGTTCAGCGGGCTTGAATGCCCACATCGTTTTCCAACAAAAGCCGAACATACCTGGTGTAAGGCATGCCTTTGGATTGGGCCTTTGCCTTCAAGGCCTGAAGCAACTCGTCGGGCAGTCGCATCGTCAAAGAAGCTGACTTGGCCGCGAACTCGAAGCGTTTGGGTGCGAAGCCCGACAAGTCATGGTCACTCAAGTCGGCCTTGTCCACAAAGGCCTCGGCCGCTGCATCGCTGGTCAAGCTGGGCATGGGTTTAGATTTTGTTTTGGTTTTCATAATGTTCAATTTCCTTTTGATGCATAAATCTTGCACTGATGGGGCGCAGCAGTGTTTGGTCATGGATGACGCGGGGCACAAACACCAAGAATACATATCGCCCTTGGTTTGTTTTGCCAATGGCGCGCATCCGCGGCTCAGAGGGGTTGGGGTCTGACATCACGGCCGGGTTGCCCATCAAAACTTGCTCCACTTCAGCTTTGGTCAGGCCGTGCTTGGCGCATTTGGGCCAATTGCCGCTGTCCCAGTCAAAGCCCGTGATCTTCATGCGGCCATCATACATTTGTATGTACAAAAGCACAAACAAAGGCAGAGCCCCACCCACCCCAACCCCGCGGCCCAAAACCAAACCCCCATGCTGGGTGTTCAGTGGGCAGGTTTGAGTTGCAACTGGCACCAGGTGTGCATCGGCCAGTCGCTGCGGCTTTGACCTCTGCACCGCCGAACACCACGCCACCCCGCCGCCTAAAATCAAACCCAAATTGTCAGCCCCACTCCCCATGAACATCATCCGCTTCGCAGACCTGTGCGCCCAAGGCCGCGCCAAAGACCAACGTGTATTCATCCGCGCCGACCTCAACGTGCCTTTTGACGACCACGGGCAGATCAGCGAAGACACCCGCATCCGCGCATCCGTGCCCTGCATCGAGATGGCCTTGCACGCGGGTGCAGCGGTGATGCTCACCTCGCATTTGGGCCGCCCCACCGAAGGCGCGTTCAAGCCCGAGGACTCGCTGGCCCCCGTGGCCAAGCGCTTGGGCGAGTTGCTCGGCCGCGAAGTGCCCGTGCTCGCCAACTGGGTCGAGGGTGTCAGCGTCGCCCCTGGTCAGGTGGTGATGCTGGAGAACTGCCGGGTCAACCCCGGTGAAAAGAAAAACAGCGAATCCCTTGCCAAGCAAATGGCCGCGCTGTGCGACATCTATGTCAACGACGCCTTTGGCACCGCGCACCGCGCCGAGGGCACGACCTACGGCATCGCGCAGTTCGCGCCCATCGCCTGCGCCGGGCCGCTGTTGTCGGCTGAGATCGACGCCATCACCAAGGCCTTGGCCAACCCCAAGCGGCCATTAGCGGCCATCGTGGCGGGCAGCAAGGTCAGCACCAAACTCACCATCCTGCAAGCGCTGGCCAAGAACGTGGACCAGTTGATTGTTGGCGGCGGCATTGCCAACACCTTCATGCTGGCGGCGGGTTTGAAGATCGGCAAGTCCTTGGCCGAGCCCGACTTGGTGGGCGAAGCCAAAGCCGTCATCGACGCCATGAAAGCGCGTGGCGCCGAGGTGCCCATCCCCACCGACGTGGTGTGTGCCAAACGCTTTGGCGCGGACGCCCCTGCCACGGTGAAACAAGCCACCGAGGTGGCCGACGATGATTTGATTTTGGACATCGGCCCCGACACCGCGCAACGCCTGGCCACGCAACTCAAAGCGGCTGGCACCATCGTGTGGAACGGCCCGATGGGCGTGTTCGAGTTCGCGGCGTTTGAAAACGGCACCAAGGTGGTGGCCCACGCCATCGCCCAATCCGATGCGTTCAGCATCGCCGGAGGCGGCGACACCTTGGCCGCGATTGCCAAGTACGGCATCGAGTCGCAAATGGGCTACATCTCCACCGGCGGCGGCGCCTTCCTCGAAGTGCTGGAAGGCAAAACCCTGCCCGCCTTCGAGATCCTGATGCAGCGCGCCCAAGGCTGAGGGCCCGCATCACAACACATGTGAGGCCGCATTGACCATCAGCTGGTCGATCAGCAGTTGCGCGGCACCCGCATTGGCGTTGTACACGCTGTAGTTGTGCGTGCCATAGGCCACCACGGTGTCGGTTCGGGTCCAGTCGTTGGCCAGGTTGATGTTGACACTGTCTCTGGCGTCGCCCGTGACCATCACCTGGTGTTTGGCCACGCTGGCCCCCAAACTGGTGCCGCTGACGGCGGTGGTGTTGCTGGTGTTGAACACGTTCATGCCCGACATGTCCAACACGTCTTTCAGGCGCAAGGTCAAGGTGTTGGGGGCCGCGTCGCTGGCCAAGTCGATGACCTCCACACTGTCAATGCGGCTCAGACCATCGGGCCCGCTGCCCCCCGCGTTGGCCACCAGGGTCAAATCCAAGTTGCCCCCCAGCGTGGCCACGCGCAAGGTGTCGATGCCAGCGCCCCCTGACACGCTGGCCAACTGGTAGGTGTTGCCACCCGTGCCAAACGCGCTTTGCAAGGCGGTGATGTTGCTGGCGTCCAGCACAAACACGTCATTGCCCGCGCCGCCCATCATCACGTCCGCGCCGCCGTTGCCGGTGAGGGTGTCGTTGCCTTCGCCAGCGACAAAGGTTTCGCCAGCGGTGGTGCCGTTCAAGGTGTTGGCAGCGGTGGTGCCCACATAGTCCACGGCCAAGTTGTTCATGGTGTTGTTGAGTGCGCCAAAAATCACGTAGCTGCGCCCGGCGTCTGTGCCGGCCGCGGGGTCGCTTTGTGGCGCGCCCACAATCAAGTCGGCCAGGCCGTCGCCGTTGACGTCGCCTGCTGCGCTGACCGCATACCCACTCCAGTCGCTGCCTGCTTGACCTTGGATGACCAAACCTCCTGCGCCCGTGGCCACGGCCGACAACTGGACGGCGGTGGTGCTGCTCTTGCCAAACACCACATAGCTGCTTCCGGCATCTGTGCCGCCAGCGGGGTCGCTGACGTAGGCCCCGATCAGCAAATCAGCCAGTCCGTCGCCGTTCATGTCGCCTGCGCTGCTGACCGAGATGCCGCTGTTGTCACCCAGCGTTTGGCCATTGATGACAAAGCCCCCCGTGCCCGCCGCCACGGCCGACAAATTGATGGCCGTGCCATCGGCTTTGCCAAACACCACATAGCTGCGCCCGGCATCTGTGCCGGCCGCAGGGTCGCTGACTGGCGCGCCAACGATCAGGTCGGCGTAACCGTCGCCATTCACGTCGCCCGCACTGCTGACCGCATAACCGCTGAGGTCGTTGGCGGCTTGGCCATTGATGACAAAGCCCCCGCTGCCCGCCGCCACGGCTGACAAGTTGACCGCACCGGTGTCGGTTTTGCCAAACACCACATAGCTGCGTCCGGCGTCTGCGCCACCGGCGGGGTCGCTGAGTTTGGCCCCCACGATCAGGTCGGCCAAGCCGTCGCCGTTGACGTCGCCTGCATTGCTGACTGAAAAACCACTTTGGTCGGTGGTCGCTTGTCCATTGATGACAAAGCCCCCCGTGCCGGCGGCCACCGCCGACAGGTCGATGGCCGTGGTGCTGGCTTTGCCAAACACCACATAGCTGCGCCCGGCATTTGCACCGGCTGTGGGGTCACTGAGATTGGCGCCCACGATCACATCGGCAAAACCGTCGCCGTTGACGTCGCCAGCCGCGCTGACCGAATAGCCGCTTTGGTCACCGGCCGATTGACCGTTGATGACAAAGCCGCCCGTGCCTGCGACCACGGTCGACAGGTCGATGGCGCTGGTGCTGGCTTTGCCAAACACCACATAGCTGCGGCCAGCATCTGCGCCGCTGGTGGGGTCGGTGTACAGGGCACCCACGATCAGGTCGGCCAGGCCGTCACCGTTGACGTCGCCCGCACTGCTCACCGAGAAGCCACTTTGGTCACCGGCGGCTTGGCCATTGATGACAAAGCCGCCCGTGCCTGTGGCCACCGCCGACAGGTCAACCGCGGTGGTGCTGGCTTTGCCAAACACCACATAACTGCGTCCCGCATTGGACCCGCCAGCGGGGTCGCTGAGGCTGGCACCGACGATCAGGTCTGCGTAGCCATCGCCGTTGACGTCGCCCGCGCTGCTCACCGAGAAGCCACTTTGGTCTCCGGCGACTTGGCCATTGATGACAAAGCCCCCGGTGCCCGCCGCGATGTCCGAGCTTAGAACCGGCGCATAGCTGTCCAAGGTGTATTGCTTGGTTGTGGCCGTGTTGCTGTTGCCCGCCAGGTCGGTCACCCGCACCTGAAGGGTGTTGGTGCCGTACAGCAGCGTCACATTGGCGCTGAAGGTCGAGCCCGCGGCCGTGCCCGAGGTGGTGGCCGCCGTCCAGGTGATGCCGTTGTCGACCGACACATACACCGTCTCCAGATAAGCGCCCGTGCCCAATGCCGCACTCAAGGTGCCAGAGACGGTTTGCGCCATGGTGCTGGTGACAAAGTCGCTGCTGCTGGCGCCGGTGTCGGCGCTCAGTCTCAAACCGGTGATGGCTTGGGCGGCTGGTATTGAGCCGTCACCCTGGTAGCCCAGTGTCAAAGCGGGGCCCAAGTGGCCGGTCTCATCTGCGACTTGAAAACTGAAATTGTTACCAATGCTTCCTGTGCTGTAGTTGCTCAGGCTGAAGGTGTTGCTGCCGACGGTCGCAGTGGCTTGAACAGGCACCGAGGCGCCGCCGGATTTCACCCATACCGTCTCGCCTTGCAACAAATCGGAACTTAGCAGACCAGTGAGTGTCAGATTGGAACCGGATTTCCACCGCAGGTCGGTGCTGCTGATGCCCGTGTCGTTGCTGAACCGCACATTGGTGATGGCGGTGGTGGGGGCGGAAGTGTCCA
>Ga0214919_10003072_pt1 | contig 25641 bp, 31 predicted proteins | sample LL1503_MetaG_FD_177994 | JGI IMG/M metagenome (GOLD analysis project Ga0214919, IMG submission 177994) | Freshwater microbial communities from Lake Lanier, Atlanta, Georgia, United States - LL-1503 | ecosystem: Environmental > Aquatic > Freshwater > Lake | place: USA: Georgia | collected... | reverse complement strand
CAACCAAATATAACAAGTACCGGTACATTAACAAGTTTAGCAGTAACAGGTAATATCAGTGCAGGTAACGTAAGTGCAACAACATTTACAGGTGCATTAACTGGTGCAGCAACTACTGCGGGCACAGTAACAACAAATGCTCAACCAAATATAACAAGTACCGGTACATTAACAAGTTTAGCAGTAACAGGTAATATCAGTGCAGGTAACGTAAGTGCAACAACATTTACAGGTGCATTAACTGGTGCAGCAACTACTGCGGGCACAGTAACAACAAATGCTCAACCAAATATAACAAGTACCGGTGCATTAACATCATTAAATGTAGTTGGTACTACAACTGGAGCAGCATTCACTGCTAATACAGGTGTCTTTACTGGTAATGGTAGTGCATTAACTGCATTAAATGCTAGTAATGTTTCTTCGGGTACATTGAATCAAGCAATACTTGCTAATGCCAGTGTAACATTAGGTAGTACAGCATTAACTTTAGGCTCAACTGTTACAACAGTTGCCGGACTTACTAGTGTTACTAGTACAACATTTGTGGGTGCATTAACTGGAAATGCTAGCGGGTCCGCTGCAACAGTAACTACAGCAGCACAACCAAATATAACAAGTACCGGCACATTAACTGGTTTAACAATGTCCGGCGCCATTGCAATGGGTAATAGCAAAATTACAGGGCTTGCCACACCAACTGCTGATACAGATGCCTCAACCAAAGCATATGTTGATACTGTAGCGCAAGGGCTTGATACCAAAGCAAGTGTAATCGCCGCTACTACGACAAACATAACGCTATCAGGTACTCAAACAGTTGATGGGATAGTATTAGTTGCAACTGATCGGGTGCTAGTTAAAAATCAAACTGCAACTGCTGAGAACGGCATATATCTATGCGCTGCTAGTGCTTGGACTAGAACAACTGACATGGACACATGGGCAGAGGTTCCGGGAGCATATGTATTTGTTGAAACTGGAACAACTAATGCTGATACCGGTTGGGTATGTACATCAAATGCAGGTGGTACAATTGGCGTAACTGCAATGACTTGGGCACAGTTTAGCGGCGCCGGTAGTTATACAGCAGGAACAGGGTTAACATTAACTGGTAGTGTATTCAGCGTTAATGTTGCTCAAACACAAATTACTTCAGTTGGTACATTAGGTTCATTAACTGTAACCGGTAACATTAGTGCAGGTAATGTAAGTGCAACAACATTTACAGGTGCACTAACTGGTAATGCAACCACAGCAGGTACAGTAATAACTGCGGCTCAAGGTAATATAACAAGTGTTGGTACATTAACAGGATTGGGAGTTAATGGTACCATTACAGGTGTTAATATTACAGCAAATACCGGTGTCTTTACTGGTAATGGCAATGGATTAAGTTCTATAGTTGGCGCTAATGTAACCGGCACTGTTGCTAACGCAACTTATGCTGTTAGTTCCGGTACAGCAGGTTCCGCTACTACAGCAGGTACTGTCACAACTGCGGCTCAAGGTAATATAACAAGTGTTGGTACATTAACAGTATTGGGAGTTAATGGTACCATTACTGGTGTTAATATTACAGCAAATACCGGTGTCTTTACTGGTAACGGTAGTGCATTAACTGCATTAAATGCTAGTAATGTTTCTTCGGGTACTTTGCCTCAACCAAGACTTGCTAATGCCAATGTAATATTAGGTAGTACCGCATTAACTTTAGGTTCAACTGTTACAGCCGTTGTCGGACTAGCAAACTTAACATTTAGTGGCACAACAAGTGGTACAATTCAATTAATACCGGCTGCTGTAGCAGGTACCGGAACAGTATTAACCATGCCGGCAACAACTGGTACTGTTATTACTACCGGAGATTCCAGCACAGTTACTAATACAATGTTAGCTGGTTCAATCACTAATGCTAAACTCGCTAACAGCAGTTTAACTGTCAATGGAACAAGTATTTCTCTTGGTGGATCAGGAACTGTCACTGCTACGGCAACCAACGCACTCACAATTGGTACTGGACTTGGCGGTGTAAGTTACAATGGCTCTGCAGGAGTTACAATCACTAACGCTGGTGTTACTTCTCTTACAACAAGCAGTGGTTTAAGTACAAATACAAGTGCAACTGGAGCAGTATCTGTTACGAATACTGGTGTTACCTCAGCAGTGGCAGGAACTGGTATTGGTGTAAGTGCCGCAACCGGCGCAGTTACTATTACTAACAACGGTGTTACTGCTCTCACAACAAGCAGTGGTTTAAGTACAAATACAAGTGCAACTGGAGCAGTATCTGTTACGAATACCGGTGTATTGAGTTTAGCTAACGGCGGGGGCATCACTGCTAGTGCATCAACCGGTGCAGTTACTCTAGGATCAACTGCTACAAGTGTAAACACTGCAAGTGCTATTGTTGCCCGTGATGCAAGTGGAAACTTTGGTGCTGGCACAATTACTGCTACCTTAAGTGGTGCGGCAACAAGTGCAACTACTGCAGGATCAGCAACAACAGCAGGCACAGTAACTACTGCGGCTCAACCAAATATCACTTCAGTTGGTACATTGTCTGGATTAACAGTATCGGCAACTATAACCGGTAGTGTATCTGGTTCTGCAGGTACTGCAGGTTCTGCAACTACTGCAACTACTGCAGGTACAGTGACAAGTGCCAATGCTATATATTCTCCGGCCGGTTCCATGTGTTCAACAACAGCGGGAACAAGTTATTCAGCCGCTCTTCAAATAAGAGAAGTTTCACTAGGTGGATCGTCTAGTTCAAACGCTAATTATGCTCCTAGACTAGGTTTTCATTGGGGCGGAGTAGTGGCATCATCTATCGCAATAGAGACTACTGGAAGGATAGGTATTTTTAGTAACCCGGGTACCGCTTATGAAGCATTTGTTTGCGCTCAGGCAACAGCATCATCATTTGTAACTACTGGATATGTGCAAACACCAAATTTAACTACTGGGGGAAATACTACCGCAGGCTCGGTCACAGGTAACTGGACATTAACTGCAGGTAGTAGATTCAATGCAACATATGCTGACTTGGCAGAGAAATATGTGTCAGACGCTCAATATGTTCCCGGCACTGTTTTAGTATTTGGTGGCAATTTTGAAGTTACTAAAGCAAATAGTTTTGATTCTAGTGCTGTTGCAGGAGTAGTATCAACTAATCCGGCATATTTGATGAACTCAGCATGTAACGGTGAGTTTACTGTGGAATTAGCACTTATAGGTCGTGTTCCAGTCAATGTGTGTGGGCCAGTAACCAAAGGTGATTTAATGGTCACGGGTCCAAATGGACATGCAGTATCAAACAATATGGCACGTGCAGGAACAGTGATTGGTAAATCTTTAGAAAACTTTACTGGTGAATTTGGAACTATTGAAATTGTTGTAGGAAAAACATAATCAAAAAATAGCTATTATTTTACTGTGATAAGTATGTAATGAATGTTTTTCTTATAGACTTTGATGCCAGATTACAAGCCTGGCATCACCTTAAAAAAAAATTAATTGATTCTAGTATAACTCAAACTTGCGTTGAGGTTGATGCCTGGTGGCAACAGGCCCCACTTATTAATCATCATCTACATCCATCTGATATAGAAAACTGGCCAACTCCATGGGAATTATTAGCAGAAAATACTTATTGTACTATTTCTCGTGGGTTGGGCATTTGCTATACCTTACTTTTATTGGGCATACAAAACATTGACTTTTCTATTGGAAAAGACGATAATAACGAAGAAGTAGCATTAGTCTTAGTTGACCACGCTAAATATATACTCAATTACTACCCCAATACAGTACTAAGTAATACTCTACACGATTTTAAAATAAACAACTCATTAGAGTTAACTAAACTACTTGAAAAGATAAAATGAAAATTGAAGTAATAAAAAGAAACGGCACAAAAGAACCGCTCACATTAGAAAAATGGCAAGCTCAAGTAGCCAAAATATGTAAGGGAATCGCTGATGTAAGTCCATCAATGGTAGAAATCAAATCTCAACTACACTTCTATGATGGTATTACTACAAAACAAATAGATGAAATTACACTTAGGGCAATCGTTGATTTGATTGACGTAGAATCAAACACTGATATTGGACATACTAATTATCAATATGTAGCCGGAAAACAACGTATTAGTATGCTTAGAAAAGATGTATATGGTAAATACGACCCTCCATCATTATATGAAATAGTTAAAAAAAATGTAGCAACAGGTCTTTATACAAATGAACTATTAACTTGGTATACGGAAGAAGATTGGAATAAAATGAATGATATTCTAGATCATTCTAAAGATGAATTATATAGTTATGCTGCCATTGAACAATTAATTGAAAAATATTTAGTAAAAAATCGTGCTACAAAGCAGATATACGAAACTCCGCAGATTAGATATATAATTGCAGCAGCAACAGTTTTTCATAAAGAAGAACCAAATACTGCTAGAATGCGTTATATAAAGGAATACTACAATGCAGCATCTGATGGACTTTTTACCCTTGCTACTCCTGTGCTTGCTGGTCTCGGTACCCCTACTAAGCAATTCAGTTCGTGCGTACTTATTCGGAGTGATGATGACTTGGATAGTATTTTCGCTTCTGGTGAAATGATGGCCAAATATGCTAGTAAACGTGCTGGCATAGGATTAGAAATTGGTAGGCTACGCCCATTAGGTAGTCCTATCCGCGGTGGCGAAATCATGCATACCGGGATGATCCCATTCTTAAAGAAATGGTTTGGTGACTTGAGAAGCTGCAGTCAAGGTGGCATTCGTAACGCATCTGCTACTGTATTTTACCCTATATGGCATCATCAGTTTGATGACCTTATTGTACTTAAGAACAATCAAGGAACAGAAGAAACCCGAGTCCGTCATATGGATTATGGGGTTGTGCTTAGTGCTTTCTTCTGGAGACGATTTAAAAACAAAGAAGACATAACATTCTTTGATCCAAATGAAGTTCCAGACTTGTATGAAGCATTTTATAAAAACACTGAGTTGTTTGAAACGTTGTATGTTAAGTATGAAAAACAAAAAGGTCTTCGGAAAAAGACAATGAGTGCTGAAGAAGTATTCAAAAGTGGCATACTGAAAGAACGTACTGACACTGGACGTATCTATCTAGTGTTCATTGACAATGTAATGAAGCAAGGTCCATTTGATCCTGAGTACCACACTATCTATCAAAGCAACTTGTGTGTTGAGATTTTATTACCCACAAAATCTTTCAAAAGATTAGATGACGAAACCGGGAGGATTGCTTTATGTACACTCGGGAGCATAAATTGGGGTACTTGTCGTAATCCAGAAGACATGCGTAGAGCTTGCCGCATACTACAGCGTAGCCTTTGTAATATTTTAGATTACCAAGATTTCCTAAGCATTCAAAGCAAGTTAAGCAATGACGAAATCCAACCACTTGGCATTGGTATCACTAACCTAGCCTACTGGCATGCCAAGCGTGGTCTAAAGTATGGAGAGAAGGATGCACTACAGGAAGTCAAATCTTGGATGGAGCATTTTGCATTTTATCTAACGGAGGCAACTGTAGAGTTAGCCAAAGAACGCGGGCCTTGCTTGCATAGCCAACATACACGGTATGGTAAAGGCATATTCCCGTGGGAACTACGTGCCAAAGGTGTTAATGAACTAGCAGACTTTACTCCAGAACTAGATTGGGAAACTCTTCGTGCTAACATGAAACAGTACGGAGTACGTAATGCAACACTTATGGCTGTTGCTCCTGTTGAGTCTAGCAGTGTTGTTATTAACAGCACCAATGGTATTGAAATGCCAATGAGTTTGATTAGTGTTAAAGAAAGCAAGGCAGGATCGTTTGTACAAGTTATTCCAGAGTATCATAGATTAAAGAACAAATATCAACTGATGTGGGAACAAAAAGACTGTGATGGGTACTTAAAAACCGCAGCGGTACTAGCGGCTTATGTAGATCAGGCTATATCTGTAAATACTTTTTATAATCCCAAACATTTTCCTGACAGAAAAGTTCCAACTACCTTGATAGCAAAGAACTTGATGCAAAGTCACTATTACGGTCTAAAAACTTTTTACTACTCACTTATTAATAAGGCCGGTAGCAAATCAGATGATGAAATTCCACCTGATATGCCACTTGAACCTATTAACTTTGATGATGAAGAAAATTGTGAGGCCTGCAAATTATGAACAAACAACAAAAATTAGTAGCACTAAGAAAAGAACTCATGAATGCATATGAGTATATGAAATGTGCAAATTTGGAAGAATTCAAACAAAGATTGCTATGGCTAAGTGAGGGTATGTTAAAGAATCACATAACTCATGTAGTCAATTATGTAATCAACATGAAAGAAATTGAACTATATCAAGAATATCGTGAAAAACGAGAACAGATTAAAGGGCAATAAATGTCAAAACAACAATACAACTTAACAACAAAGACAGACTATCTTAATCGTAAGATGTTTCTAGACCCAGCCGGTCCAGTTACTATTCAACGCTTTGAGGAAGTAAGGTATCCAAAAATTGCCAAGTTTGAAGAAACAGCAAGAGGATTCTTTTGGCAACCAGAAGAAATCAGTTTAACAAAAGATGCCAACGACTTCAAAGATGCTAGTGATGCAGTTAAACATATTTTCACTAGTAACTTACTACGTCAAACAGCATTAGATAGTTTACAAGGACGAGCACCAAGTCAAGTATTCACGCCGGTAGTAAGTTTGCCTGAATTAGAAGCATTGATATATAACTGGAGTTTCTTTGAGACAAACATCCACAGTAAGAGTTATAGTCACATTATCCGTAACATTTATAATGTGCCTAAAGAAATATTCAATACTATACATGATACACAAGAAATTATTGACATGGCCAGTAGTGTTGGTAAGTATTACGAAGACCTACACAGAATTAATTGTATCAAAGAACTAAATGTTAATTCATTGCCAGACTGGCAGGCACGATATGCTGGTCTTCACTCTGTTACCGAACAAGAACATGTAAGAGCCATATGGATGGCTTTACATGCTTCATACGCTTTGGAAGCATTCCGCTTTATGGTATCATTTGCTACCTCATTAGCAATGGTTGAGAACAAAATCTTTATTGGTAATGGCAATATTATCAGTTTAATTCTCCAAGATGAACTTCTCCATAAAGGTTGGACTGCCTACATTATTAATCAAGTAATCAAAGATGACCAACGTTTTGCTAGTATAAAGCAAGAATGCGAAGGTGAAGTATATGCATTATATGCAGATGTTATCCGTGAAGAAAAAGCCTGGGCAGATTATTTGTTTAACAAAGGTCCTGTCATTGGATTGAATGCTAATGTATTGAAAGACTTTGTAGACTACACAGCAGTAGGGGCATTGAAAGAGATTGGTATTAAGTATCAAGGTAATAGTCCAAAATCTACTCCTATACCTTGGTTCCGGAAACACACTGATACATCTAATAAACAGGCCGCACTTCAAGAAACAGAAAGTACGAACTATGTAATTGGGGTATTAAACGGAGAGATTAATTATGAAGAATTGCCAAATTTATAAGAAAGAAATATTATGACAGCAATAATATGGAGTAAGTATCATTGTTCTTATTGTGACCAAGCAAAAGCCTTGTTAAAGAGCAAAGGGATAATATTTGAAGAAAAGAAAATTGGTGACGGTTATACAAAAGAAGAATTATTAGAAGCAGTACCAACTGCAAAAAGTGTCCCGCAAATCTTCCTAGATGGAGAACTTGTGGGCGGGTTCAATGAACTTAGAAAAAAACTAACAGAAAGTATTTAATGGAAGCAGGAAAAATTTATACAATTAAACTTAATTCGGGTGAAGAAGTAATTACCAAAGTTGTTGAAATAACTAGAGATAATTTAATTATTACTGACCCGGTATCTATCGCACCTGGACAACAGGGAATGCAAATGATTCCTAGTATGTTTACCGCAGAACCTCGCGGAAAAGTAACACTAAATACTAATGCGATTGCTTTTTATGCTAATACCGATGATAATATCAAAGACAAGTATATTGAAGCAACTACTGGTATTAAAATACCAGATAAAAAAATTATATTAGGTTAGGATTAAATGGCAAACTTAAGTAGAATGGGTGACGCAAATGAACCCGGTGGACAAATTATGCGAGGAGCAGAAACTGTTTTTGCTAATGGAATAAAAGTGGGTTTACATGTAAGCCAAATTTCTCCACATGCGCCCTGGGGAAAACCACATCCACCGCATGATGCTGCCAGAACTACAGACGGTAGCCCAACCGTGTTTGCAGAAGGAAGCCCGGTACTCAGAGTAGGTTCCGGAAACACATGTGGACACCGAATTGTTCAAGGGTCACCTGATGTTTTTTGTCCTTAAGGTCATATATGAGCGATACAGGTAAACAATCACCGTTAGGCACAAATGTATTAAGTTCATTACTAACTAATGTTGGTTTTTATATTAATCCAATTGCTCAAGGATATATGGGCGTTAGTAAAACCTATACTCAATATACGTTTGGCGCAATAGTTAATAATTCATGTTTAAATAAATTAACTTATGCTATCAATGATGCTTATACCCGAGGACTAGTAGATGATACTACATATAATAATTTAATATCTATCGGGTCTGACACTATTCCAGCATTAGGTAATTCACCCTCTGCATCTTTCAATTGGACCGGCCCCGCTAATAATGGTAGCCCAGATAGTACAAAAAGAGCATCTTGGTTACCGTATACTGCTACCGGCAACAAAGCAGTTACGCAGTGGGGATATGTGCGGTTATTTGCATTACAAGCATGGAATGAATTTAATTGGAATGGGTTATATGCAGGCACTGTTCCTACCTACAAAGATTTTTGTTCATCGTTTATATCATCTTATAGTTTTATTGAATATTCTAATCAATCAATCAATACATTAAATAATGCCAAAACGTTCCTTAAAGGAACCTACAGTAATATGAATGATTTAACTACCGCTGATATATCAGGGGTAAGTCTATCTACACAATTATTTGGTCAAGATTTATTAAATTCAGGGAAGGCTATTAACCTTGCTAAAATTCTTACATTTGGATTGCCATCTAATTTATTACAAACGTTAAAAGAATATAATGCATTTACTAGTTCATTAAGTGTAGCATTATTATCTAGTGGATTAACCGCGGCTGAAATTGAATCAATTTCAACTGATGCGGCAACTGCAACTGCTACACAAGAACAAAAACTATACGGTGCATTTTTAATAATTATAGGAGTGGATTTAACTGATATATTAATTCCTATAAATTGTAAGACAGAAAATTTAGAATCTCTTGCTGATTTATTAAACGTTAAAAAGTTATTTCCTAATAGTTATTTAACATTAACTGTCCCGTTATACAATAGTAATCCAGGGCCAACTAACAGTAAGACATACTATCCTATATTTGACCTTAGTGTTGCTAATCCAGTATTATCCACTCCTGCCATACAAGAACAAGTAGGGTCAGTTGTCCCGCCAGGAGTACCAAGTGAAAGAGACGGCTGGAATGATGGGGCGGATGCCGGAGGTGGCGGAGGCGATGCCGGCAATGATGGAGGCGGCGACGGTGGCGGTAGTGGCAGCGGATATCAATAACAACTAAATGTAATGGCAACTTTTTTTCAAAATAGTTTAATACAGCGTAATACTGTTACGTCTGGTATACCACAATTAAATATTCAAGTGGCTGCAATCGGATTTGGCTCGTATTTAACAAATATATTACCGCCTGATATCGCAGTAGCAGCCGGCGCATTTGCTGCTTCTATGCAACAAATTAAAAATATAGAATCAATCCCAATTGAGAAATTTGCTCAGGTTGCTGCTAATATTGAAACTACTAAAGATTTACCTTTAATTAACGGAACCGATGTTCCAGCAGATCAATCATTAGTAAATACTGCATCAGAATTAGTAGCACTTGGCAGTGGGGTATATGGTATATATACGATGAGTGATTTTTTAGGATCAATGTCAGGGTTGCCATATCCATGGAAAACCTTGATGACTCAAATTTCATTATTAGAAACTGGTCCAAATAATTCAGCCGCCGCATTAGGAGGCACATTATATGAAATTTATGAAAATCTATATAATGCCGTAACCGCGGCTTCCCCGGTTATGCTCACTATACAAGGATTTATTGACCAAGCCGATGCTGAAATTTCAGCAATTAGGTCACGCAGCCCACTACTATCAAATAGATTAAATACAGTTTGGGATTTAACTGGCAAACAATTAACAATTGAACAACGAGCAAGATATACTGCATTACCGCCAGTACCGGATCCGCAAGATACTTTTCTATCAGTATATCCGGTAACATTGTATAGTTTTACTGATTCAATGCCGGTATATTCTAAACTCACTAACCCGCATTTATATGCTCAAACATTAGAAAATATATCAGATTGGGGAACTATTGGTGGACAAAGCATTGTGGGAATGATGCGAGAATCCCGCAATGAGGAACGACTGGCTAAAATAGGTATTACTTTAGATAATAATATTCCAAATACGCTTGATGAAAAAACAGTTGAGGTATTATTGGCTAATGGAACAGTGCCAGGTGCTATAGTTGGATTACCCATCAAAACTGATTGTCCAGTTACATCATTTACAGTTCCAGCCAATTCAAATACTCCAGTAGAAGTGTGTGCGGCTGGATATTGGAATCCCAATGATGAATTATATTATGTAAGTCAATTACCACATATTATTACAAATTCACAATTAGGCGATTTACAATTAGGTAGTGTAGACTCTACCGCAACAAGACAAGGGTTTGATGTCAAAACTTTTGAGGAAAATATATGGGCAGGAATTATATCAGCAACCCCACCAAGTCCGCCGGCTCCCCCTACTGCTATTCCTGCAGGATCGGTAACATCGGCAGCATTCAATTTAGGGCCTGCAAATAACGGAACAGGTCCATTTGGAAATGGAAAATCATTGTGCGGTGATAATAATGCCCCTATATCAGTAATTAGAACCGGAGATTGTATTACTGTTGGTGAAGGAATCCCCGTAGAATTTTCCCCAATAACGCCGGGTAGTTTAGCAGGAATTCCGATAGAATTTTCCCCAATGGCGTCGGGTAGTTTAGCAGGAACTCCTTATAAAAACTTGATACCGCCTAATCTTAATACGTTGTTTACTTCTAAAACGCTTTCTCCGGCATCATATCCTATTCAAGAGGCAATCGATCAAGTAATACATTGTAACTGTGATTGTTGGATTGGTTAACCAAACAATTAGGTGTAAAGTACATACTGTGATATAATACAATATTATGCATCTACCTATTTATATGATTAATATTGCTAAATATGCCATTGGTTTGGCTATACTATTGTTTGGGTTTAGTTTTACTAGTGTTCAAGTACCCACTATTATAAATGATACCGCGCATGTAGTGGCTAAAATAATTGACCCTAAACAAATTACTTGCATGGCAAAAAATATTTTTTATGAGGCCGGCGCGGAATCTACCCTAGGTCAGGCTGCTGTGGCTCGTGTAGTAATGAATAGAGTAGCACATGGATTTGGTAAAAATCCATGCCAAGTAATATATCAAACTAACATGATTGAAAGACCAACTGACGAAGGTGAAATTGCAAAATTTAGATTGTGTCAATTTAGTTGGGTTTGCGAGGATAAACCCGAACCTAGTAAAACCAATCCTGCATATATTCAGGCAAATCAAGTGGCATATGATGTACTAGTAAATGACGCATATAAAGAAGTAGTTCCGAAATCAACTTTGTTCTTTCATAATATATATGTAGATCCAATGTGGCCATATAAACAAGTAATTAAAATTGGAAATCATATTTTTTATAGTAAACCAACAAAACAACAGGATACTAAAAAATGACTTTAAGCAAAAGTTCTTCTTCAGAGCCCGAGGCCTTAGGAATTTTACGTATACAAAATACAGTTAATAACCCTAACGCAGACGAATTAGTAGACTTGTTCTCTTCAATGGAACAACAACAATTGGATCTAGAAGAAACTGCTGACTGGAAAAAAGATAATATGGAATATGATTTACGTTCTACTGAGTGGATAGTAGAAAAAGTAAAGGCAGATAATGTGTATGCCCAGAATTTATATGCTAGTATGTGTAATAGAGATTTTGTAAAAAATGATGTATGGCCTATCCTAACAGATAAACGATGGGGTTGCAGTTGGAGGCATGCGGGTAGCATAATTGCTGATATGCAAGAAATTGGAGATTATATAAATTGGTATTGCAGTGGTATAGTTGACCTACATGAAATAGATGAAAAATTAGACAATCTAGGCAACCCATTAAATGAAGACGAAAAGAAAAAAATGCTTGAATTGAAAGCGCATGTTCCTGAAGGTGTAGTCACTGACGAAATACGTAAAGATTTACTACAATTAGGTTGGATAGTTTTAAATGACATTGAAAACGAATAAATACAAAGCTATCTAATCAAAAACTTACCCTATAACTTATATGAAAAAACTATTAACTATACTATGGATATCAGTAATATCTACCTCAGTTTTGGCACAAGACCTCTATGTAGTAAACGTACAACCTAGATTTATTACTGTGCAGCAACAACAATGTCATGTACAAGAATTTCACCGAGAAAGTAGTTCTGGATCTGGAACTATTGGTGCTGTGGCCGGTGGCTTGCTGGGAAGCACACTAGGTAGCAATCGTAATGACCAGTTAGCAGGAACCGTTATTGGAGCACTAATAGGCGGTGCTATTGGTAATGAAGTTGGCCGTGAACCGGCTAGAATAGAGCAAAGACAAGTGTGCAGATACGTTCCCGTACAGGTTCAACAAGGTGAAATAGTTATATTTAACTATCGCGGGCGAGTGTTTACACAAACATTTAATAATTAATAAGAGGAGAATACAATGGCATATTCACCACAGTTGATTGATCACTATGAAAATCCACGCAACGTAGGCAGATTTGATATAGATGATACAGTGGGTACCGGGATGGTCGGTGCGCCGGCATGCGGTGACGTGATGAAATTGCAAATCAAAGTTGATCCTATAACCGGCATAATCCAAGATGCTCGTTTCAAAACGTATGGCTGCGGGTCGGCTATTGCATCATCATCGTTAATAACTGAGCTTGTTAAAGGAATGACGCTTGACCAAGCAGGAAGCATTAAAAATTCAGAGATAGCAGAAGAACTTGCGTTACCGCCGGTTAAAATACATTGTAGCATATTGGCTGAGGATGCTATCAAAGCAGCAGTGAATGATTATCGTAATAAACATTTAATGGTAGTATGAAAAATTTAAACCATATCGGTGCAGGTGAAAAATTACTTAATCAAATACAATTACGAAACAGTTCAACAGTGCAGCATTGGACCAGACAGCAGCAATTAGAAACTTATAAATTGCAGAAAAAATTGCCTGTTATTTTAGATATTGAAAAAAAATCTCGCAGTTGAATTAATTATTAGGATAATAAATGACAAAACGTATATTAGTAATGGGCTTGCCTGGTTCAGGAAAAACGTATTTTGCTGAAAAATTAAAAAATTATTTAATAAGTCACGGGGATATTATGAAAATTAATCCCGGTAAAATATTAAATGCAACTGGTATCCCAAATTCAGCGATATGGCAAATCTCAGTAGATTGGTTTAATGCTGATGAAATTCGTAAAAGATTTAACGATTGGGATTTCAGTAAAGAGGGCAGAATTCGGCAAAGTATACGAATGTTTGATTTTGCAATAAAATGCTCAGGAGATTTTGTAATATGTGATTTTGTAGCGCCATTAGTTGAGATGAGAAATAATTTTAAAGCTGATTGGACCATATGGTTAGATACTATTAATAAAGGTAGATTTGAAGATACAAACCAAGCATTTGTTCCGCCCAATGTATATGATTTCAGAATTCCTGAACAAAATGCAGAGAAATGGGTAGAATTTGTTGGGGAGCATATTTTAGAAAATAGACGCAGACCCACGTTTGATTGGAAAAAAGAAACAGTTCAACAACTTGGTAGATGGCAACCATGGCATGAGGGACATCGTGCGTTATTTGATAGACTAATACAACGTACCGGTCAAGTTTGTATTATGATTCGTGATTGCCAAGGATGGCAAGAAAGCAATCCGTTTGAAGTTGAAAAAGTTAAAAGTTTCATTCGCCGCGATTTAGATCCATTGTATCAAGGGCAATATGAAATTCAAGTAGTTCCTAATATTGTGCATATTGGATATGGCCGTGGGGTTGGATATACTATGGAAGAAGAAAAGTTTGATGACTCTATTACAAGTATATCAGGTACTGCTATTAGACAGGCTATGGGATTATAATTTAACAACCATATGCTAGTTAATAAAGATTCATTTTCTAATGGACAAATAGCAAGTAAAATATGGTTATGTCAAGAATTAGAAAAATTAAAATGGTCTTCTAATCTTACGTGGATATATGGTGGTTGGTATGGAATGACTGCATTCTTACTACTAAGTCGAGAAAATTTTCTAGTAAAAAGAATAGAAAGTTACGATAGTGATCCAGAATGTGAACCTATTGCTGACCTGATTCATAATAATTGGGTACATTTCCATCCTTTTAAATTTAAAGCATATACAAAAAATTGTAATGCGCTAATTCCAAATCAAACCGACTTAATAATTAATACCGCAACAGAACATTTTGATAGTATGGACTGGTTTAATAATATTCCCGCCGGACACCGAGTTATCTTGCAAGGAAATAACATGACACATGATGACCACTGTGTACATAGTGATTCCTTATTAAGTTTTAAAAATCATTATCCGTTAACGGAATATTATTATATTGGTAATAAAGATTTTGAGTACAATGATTGGAAATTTACTAGATACATGGTAATGGGAACTAAATAGAATATGTACTCTTTTTATGAAATTACCTTATGCACGCCGGATATTAAAAAACTAACTTATAAAGTACACACACATAAACCTGCCCAAACATGGGCTAAATTAATAAATAATTGCAATGTAACCCATCTACGAAAAAGTTTAAATCCAATTCGTGCTATTAATAATATAGAAGAGAAAATAAATGAATTAATACAGTTAATTGAAAAAATGAATATGTGGATACCAACTAAAATAATTACGTTTAGCAATGATGATACAATAGCAAACAATTTAAACCGGTTACATATTCATTTTCCAGAACTTGAAAAATCAGAAACAGACTCTACTAGATTAGACCAACTATCAGCATATAATGATTTAATACATGAATTAGAAACATTAAATGTCGCAAAAAAATTTAATAAAAATTTTAGTTATATTTTAGTATGCCCGGATATTCATAATGAATTGAATGAGTTAATATCCATTGAAGATTTTAAATATTTTACTCCAAACAGAAATATTGGAGATTTGCTGTTGCATTATTCTCATGTAGGAAGACATCCGCTTGAATTATATTTAAATAATGATGTCAATTGTCCTGACAATCAAATTTTACCTCAATATGAAATATCACCATTCCATACCTTGCGATTTTCTAAATTTACAGTAGACCAGACGAAATTTACTAATTTTTATTATACTAGTAAACTCAAGTGGCCATACAAAATAGAAGATCCCAGATTAGCCGTAGGATATATCCCGGCAGGAACATTAATAAAAATAAACGATGTTGAAGTTAAAAATAACGCAATGTGTCAAGAATTAGTTATGCCGGATACAAAAATAATAAGTTGGAAAATATATTAATATGATAAATATACCTACTAATAATTTTAATGCCATACTAGTTACAGATACATCAGATTATCCAAATTGGCAAAGAGGCTACGGGGCACACAGATTAGCCACACATCTTAGAGAAAACGGATATTCGGTATTAGTAATTGATTTTTCTTCAGCACTTAATATTAATATTTGGGAAGAAATTCTTAAAGTTTCAATAGGTCCTGATACAAAATTTGTGGGTTTTAGTACCTGCTGGTGGCCTTATAGAAAAAAAACAGGCAATAAACTGCCTATACCAGGAAGTGTAAGAAAACTTGCCGATGTAAAATCAGTGGGTGACCCCACGATAGAACAATATAACACACTAACTGACCTGGCATATATAGGTCAAGCAAAGATTTATATTGATATTGTTAAAAAATACAATTCAAAAACTAAAATACTTTTAGGGGGTGTTAAAATAGACTGGTATACAGATTTTCCAGCTGATCATGTCATGTCAGGCTACAGTGAGGTACAAATATTAGATTTTTTACAACAACCAAACCGTATTTGGAATAAGTTAATTAATCATGATACCTCTGCTGAAAGTAAAAATTGGGGGTGGGTAGAAAGTTTTACCGGTTACACAAAATATGATCAAATTCGTAGCAATGAATTAATGACTCTGGAAGTAGCCCGCGGGTGTCGATTTGCTTGTTTATTTTGTGCCTGGCCACTAATAGGAAAAAAAGACATAGCAAAATACATTAAAGGATCAGATGCACTTTATAAAGAACTATTAGACAATTACACAAAATGGGGAATTACTGATTATTGGATAGCAGACGACACTCTAAATGATTCGACTGAAAAATTAAAGTATATGGCAGAAGTTATAAAATTATTACCGTTCAAGCCGAAGTTTAGATGTTATCTACGGATTGATTTAATAGTAACGCATCCGGAACAAGCACAATTATTATTAGATATTGGTATAGTGGGTGTATTTGTTGGCATTGAAACTTTTCATCCTAAAAGTGCTAAGGTAATCGGTAAGGGTATGGATTCTGAAAAACGTAAACAAGCTTTACGCTATTTACAAAACGTATGGGAAGACCAGATTAGAATTGAGTGCGGATACATTATTGGACTACCGCACGAATCCTATACAGATATGCGTGATAGTCATGCATGGTTTATGCAACCAGACTGTCCGGTACACTGTGTATATTATTTTCCATTAATAATAACTCCCCCTGCACTTTACCCAAATAAACCGTCAAGTGAACTAGAGAAATCATATGAAAAATACGGATATACCATTTCAGAGGAAAATATGCATGCGGGAAAGTGGACTAAAAATGATGATTCTGACATAAAAAGTTTTGAACAATCATTTGAAATAATGCAAGAGCTAAATGCTGAAATAGCAACAAAAAACACAATGTATAGAAAGCCAAGTTTTCAATGGTCACGACACCAAGCTGATCCGTATATTATTACAGACCCACTAGTGGAGTACTTCCCGCAGTTGTTAACAATGTTAGAAGCTGATGCTAAAATTATTAAAGTAAATACTATATGATTAATATTATTGAGACATATCCTGTTACTGAATTATTAGACTGCTATTTCAAAATTGAAAAAAATATTGTATGGACATGTTACGGTGATAATAAGAAACAAGCCGGATTGCAATTTAAAGAAGGTGAAGATCCATGGACTAGTGCTGTGGGGAGGAGTAACGGCGGCGAACTTGAATATACCAATTTAAATTTATTTTTTAAAGATACTCTTTTTGAAGAGGTAATCAATCAATATACATTAAAAAGAACAAGACTGGTGTGGCTTAGCCCCATGGCCTGTTACAGTATGCATAAAGACACCACTCCGCGCATTCATATACCCATGATTACCAATCCAGAATGTTATTTTGTCTTTAAGACCGGCATTATTCAACATATGCCTGTGGGCTCAGTATATTGGACTAACACTGTTAACCTACATACATTTATGAATTGCTCTACTGAATCTAGATTACACTTAATTGGTGTGGTTTCGAAATAATGGAATTTAATAATATAACAACTGCTGCAATTGCAATAGAGATGCAATCAGTAGATATAGTTTCATTTATTAAATTTAAAGAAAAATTTAATAAATGGATTCATTCATCTATACAATTAGTAACGGGATTGCCTAAATCATATTATATTGTATCAGGGGTCACTGATGCATTTAATCAAATGTATGGAATTTATAATAAGATAGGAGTATTTGATGGAGAATACGGCTATCATTCATTAGTTATACAAAATCGTGTTACTTTAAATTTAGATGAGGCCGATGCAATAGTAATAAGTCATCCATTTAGTGCTGACGGAATGAGTTCACATGAAAAAATTAAAATTGCAGATTCTTATAATAAACCCATATTCGTTGACTGTGCTTTTTTTGGAGTATGTCACGATATAAATTTTGATTTTTCTAGTTATAAAAATATACACAGTGTTTGTTTTTCATTATCTAAATCTTTTGGTACAGGATTACATAGAGTTGGATTATTGTATACCGTAGACCCGTATCCAGTTACTGTATATTCACAGTGGCAGTACCCACTAGTGGCCTGCGCCGAGCATCATTATACATTATTAGATACAATATCGCCGGACTCAATGATAAAAAAATATAAAGATGCTCAACTGGCTGTTTGTCAAAAATTGAACCTCATACCGTCTAATACTATATTATTTGGATTAGATTACTCTGAAAAATATGTAAGTTTTAAACGGGGCCCGGTAAATCGTTTATGCATAAGTAAACTACTAAAACAAAATAATGAATAATGTATATCCAATTCACGTTGAAAGATCAGTCCCTCAACCATTTAAAGTAATTAACTGGAAACTACATAATGTATGCAATTACTCATGCAGTTTTTGCGGTAAAGAAAATAATAGTGGAAATGAACGGTGGTTTACATTAGAAAAGTACAAATCAATTGTTGATAAAATTGCTGAGGCATGCGCAGGAACTCCATTTTATATGGTTTATACTGGAGGCGAACCTACATTATATCCTGAACTAATGGAATTATTACAGCATTCAAAAAGTAAAGGTGCATGGAATATATTAGTAAGCAATGGTTCTAGAACAATTCGTTGGTGGAAAGAATTGGCAAAAATTGATAATATACTTACTCGGCTATCATTGTCATATCATAATGAGCAAACAACCGATTATAATAATATTGCTGATATAATGAATTTATTCCTTAATTCTGAAACCGAAACAGTGTGTGAAATTACTCATACTAAAAATAATATTTCTCAGGCAATTGAAGCATATAATTATTTAATGAACAATACAGGAGGAATACTTGATATTAAAGGAATGAATATAAATGAATATGATATATATGATTTATACTCAGCCGACGAACTATCTATCATTAAACACGCTAGTTATACATATGGAAAACTAGTAAATATTAAAAACAAATCCACTATCCCGAATAATCTACGATTAGCGCCAGGAATATTAGTTACCAATAATTTAGGAATCACAACAGATATGAATGTTCAATTACTTATGAAAAATAAATTGAATAAATTTTTAGGATGGGAATGTCAGGTAGGAAAAGATTTCATAGATATTAACTTTGAGACCATTAGCAGATCGGTATGTGGAGTAACCGGTCCGAGCGGGCACGTTGACGACCTTAGGTATAATTTTTCTAATAAATCAGTTATTTGTACTAAGGTTACATGTGAGTGCTTTCACGATCTTTTAACTACTAAAACAAAACAATGAAATACCCGTTTTTAACAAATAATGAATTAATATTATTTGACTATTTGCCCGGTGGATCCGGTCAACTTCTTATGCGTATTTGGTCAGAGTTGGATATTAAATTAGATTATACCAATACTAAAATTTTATCTGATATTCCTATTAATTCTCATAAATCTTCTAGAGAGATAGCATATGAAATAATCGTACCAAAAAGAATCACAAATTGGTTTTTAGACCGGTGTGAACCAACTGATATCAATGACTATGTTCAATTTTTTGAATTTTTAGGAACACATTTATTAGCCGGGCGACAACGATGGAATTGGGGAGACAACAAATTAAAATTTTATGAAAATTCTAAATATGAAATGAAAGATTATAGAATATTATACGGGATTCATTCTTGGGATAAACCAATTCCTTTTAAAGGAATGCAAGATATTGGATATAAAATTCGTTGCATTTCACTCATTCCAAAAACAGAAATAGGAAATTTATATCAAAGTACCAGGTGTAAAATATGTTATCCGGCAGATGATTTACTTTGGAGAACTGCATTAGGTAAATTTAACAATAAACCTGTAACAGAATATTTTGATTTTTATACATTATTATCAAACAAAGACACCGCAGCAATATTGTCTTGGTTATCTAATCAACTTAAAGAAGATTTTAATGTAAATAAAATATCATATGTTACAGATATTTTAGAAACGTATTACACCGAGATTGTTGATAATTTATATGTTTGAACGATATCATTCAATCTATGGGTCTAGGGGAAGTTTAGCCGAAGTATGGATAGACAAAGACGCAAAATTGGTTAAAAAATATTATAAAATTAACGGCAATACTATTCAAAATCGTCCACCGGTCCATAATACCATAGAAGAAATTGACAAACTTTTTAAAAATGAAATATATTGGACTACGAAATTAAAATCTAATTTAGTAGTAAACACATATGAACATGGCAAATTAGACGATCAGCCGGGATATTATATTTTGCAAGAATGGCCGGGCCCAGACTTATTACAATATCCCCGCGAGGATTTAAATATTGTCTTTCCTAATATAACAGAACAAATAGAACATATGTTTAGATTTTTTAAACAGCATAATATGTATAAATTTAATAATGCCATGTGTAATTTGACTGGAAAAAACGGTCAACTTATGTGTTTTGATTTTAAATATGCGGCTACTAGGACCGTAACCAATATTGAAATAGAAAGACATAGTATAAAAGAATGGATTAGTAAGATTGATCCTGAGTTAATTTTTAAACTAGAATCACTATTATAACAATTCGGAGAAGTTAAATGAATGATATACCTGGGTTTTTTTCTATTACAGAACAAACAGAAATAATAAAATTACTATCCAAATATAACTATACAGACTGTGTAGGAGTAGAAGTAGGGTGTTGGCATGGACGTAGTAGTATTGCTATCTCTATTGCAATTAATAAAGGTACTTTATATTGCATAGATAAATGGGACGGTAATGGAAGTTATCAACAACGCTTTATCAAGAACCATAATACTATTATGGGAGTTCGGGCAGAAGAACATAATTTACCTGATCCTCACAGTCATAACACATTGGAAACTTTTTTAAAATATACAGAATCACAAAAAAATATTATACCTATTTGTGGATCTAGCCCACAAATAGTTCAAGATTGGTCAAAACCTATAGATTTTATATTTTTAGATGCATCACATATAAATCCAAATGATAGGGACAACATTGATTTCTGGTTACCTAAAATTAAGCCAGGCGGTACGTTCTCGGGTCATGATTTTTATAAAAATGCTCGCCGGCGACACTCCCTAGGGCGGTCACCTAAGGATGGAGGATGTCCTGATGTAAATTTAAACGTGGAATATATGGAAGATTTTCTCAAACAAAAGGTAACAATTATCCCAAACACATCTATTTGGTACTTCACCTTACCTAAAAGCTGACTACGAAAATTGTAAAATACAACATTAAAAGAGGCTGGCTAGTTGTAAAAATTTATTAATAACACTGTTGCGTTTTTAATTACTCCACCCGACTTCTTTGATAATAGGAATCCATTTAATTCTCAATTCCATCATGCTTGCTTCAAATCCCTTAGGATCTTGCTCTTTGGGTTCTGTAAACATTAAATTGTCTTTGATAAATTGTTGACCGGGCGTGCTGTTAATAGCATTTCTAAACTTTACAACATACCAATCAATAATTTCCTTAGGGGTTCCTTTAGGAAATATAATACCCCACGCGGCATAAACATTCATACCAGGAACATAGTCTTTCATCAAAGGAACGTCTTTTAATCCTTCAAGTCTATATTCACTAGTCAGTGCAATAATTTTAACTTTGCCGGATTTAACCAACACATTAGCAACTGCTACTGGAATAATACCAAACTCTACGTGTCCGCCTGCAACATCTTGACCTGCTTGTGCAGGACCTTTATATGGTATCGTTTTAATTAAAGATTTATTTCCTTTGATATAATACATCATGTATTCATATGCAAGTTTATGTGCCCCGCTACCGGCGGCAATGCTAATAGGAGTAGTAGTATTCTTCATACGATCTATAAATTCTTTGGGAGTATTAGTTAAACTACTTTCGTGTGCAATAATAGCTAAGGGACTTTTTGCTAATGTTAATCCGTATTCAAAGTCGTCTAGTGTATACTTTTTATTTTCTGGATTAGAATAATCAGCTGTGACCCATATGCCTTGGTGACTGGCAATATAGATATGATGACCATCATTGGGTAATTTTATAAAATGGTTCATACCGATTGTACCATCCCCTCCGGGTTTATTCTCTACAATAAAATTAATTTTAGGATTGGCTTTTTCAATTAAACTGCTAAATCCTCTAAAACTTAATTCATTGCCAGATCCTGGCGCAAACCCAATAACTGCTGTAACCGGCTTTGTTGGTTCCCAAGCATGTGCTGAGAATGATAATAATGCGAACGCTAAAAATTTAACTACCTTCATTGTTTTTCCTATTTGAAATAAAGATATGCCAGTCCAGGTATAATTATAGCATACTGCGGCAGAAAGTTCAAGATCAATGCTCGTTCATTCCACTTAAATCCTACATATATCCAACCAGCGGCGCCAACCATTTGAACAATACTGTTCCATGGAGTGATACCTAAAACGTGTAATACCATGGCGCAAAGTATTGTCAATGCACTAGCATATTTAATATAAAATACGTGATCCTTCATTTTAATATTGTAACTAAAATATCAGGATATCGGTTTTTCATGTCAATTTCCTGGCCAAAGTGTTTGGCAATCCATTCTTGTGTAAAATAATTCCATGTTAGATTATTATCGTGAGCAAATTGTAAAATAGCAGAATTCTGTTTTGCTATTTCACCTAACATTGTTGTACTATCTATGTAGGCTGCATAGTTAGGATACTTAATTTTAAATCCTCCGGCCTCATGCCACCAGGCATAACTAGCCATATCGGGTCTGTATACTAACATAATCCAATCGTCGGGAAATTTTTCTTTAACTAAATCTAATATATAAGCCCAGTCATGACTTTTGATTATTTTAGTACCACTTAAGTTAGACCATGCTTTGTCAATATACGGCCCATCTAGATAGGCTTCTAGTTCCATGTCTAGTCCAAAATAGGCGCCACAATGACCACTGTATTGATTGTGGGTGTATGTACGCTCAGGGGTTCGGTCGCTAGTATTAATATTGTTTAGAGACTCTATGATTTGAGCAATACCACTCCAGCGACTTCCCGGAACTCCGGTAAAAAATATTCTATTAGGTAGCATAATGTATTAAATATATATTTAGCAAGTAATATGACAGTCGATCAAAATTATCTCAATCAATACTTTGGAAACATTTGGCACACGAATAGCGACCCTTGTAAGAAGAATACTAAATCAGGACTACAACTTGTTGACAAGATAGGTATCTATGAAACAGTTATAGACGTTGGGTGTGGTACAAATCCTTTTAAAGGTGTTATTCTAAATTTAACAGGGATAGATCCAGCTTTTGATCAAGCGGATCACAAATGTACCATAGATGATTTTGTCACTGACAAAAAATTTGATGTGGCATTGTGTCTAGGTAGTATTAATTTTGGTAATGTAGTAGACATTGAAAGACAAATACAAAAAGTTGTTGATTTGTTAAACCTAAATAGCAGAATTTATTGGCGTTGTAATCCAGGAAAAAATGATCATCCGGATTCTGGCTGTGATCAAATTGAATTTTATCCCTGGAGCATTGAAGAGCATATTCGTCTAAGTACTAAGTTTAAATTTAAATTAGTTGAATGTTGTTGGGAACAAGATGGTAGACGTATATATGCTGAGTGGTCTAGAATTAGTTAACCTACTAGGTTATAATATCAGAATAAAAACACAATAAATATATTATGAAGATTCACACTATACATGATTTAACTAACACCCATGTTATTAATATTTTAAAAAAAGAATTCAATACAATAACCGATACTAATATAATTTCAAATTATCATCCAGATTACAGTGATTTTTCAGGAAATTTATTTTATATATTAGCCCATGGGAGATATATCCGCGGCAAATATTTTATAATTGTAGATGAGACTGATAATTTTATAGCCTCGGCCGGCTGGAATGAATTAAATGCGGATGTCGCATTGGTATTAACTAGAATGTATGTTTCTCCAAAATTTAGACATACTTTTCCTATAGGAAAAACGTTATTGCCATTAATAGTAAACGAAACAGTAGAATATAAAAAATTATGGGGGACTATTAATCAATATAATAAATCAATGTACAATTGGATTGCTAGATATGAATCACAAAATAAGATCGGAAACTGGCCAGACATTTATAAAAATTTTAAACCGATCGGCCAAAAACTTATAAATAATACATTACAATATGTATTAGAATATCAAAAAGAAGAAGGTGCTGCTTATAAATAATCCAAACTGTACTTCATTAATTTTTTTACTTAATTAAGGGTTGAGAAACAGATGAATCAAGCAGTTTAATTAACCGTCCACCTATATCAATTTCCCAAAATTTTTCTCCAAAAGAATACCTATTAGGTGCGGCATGATGATTGTTATGCCATCCTTCCCCCCACGTAAAAACTCCTAGCAAAAATGAATTTTTGCTATTATCTTTGGTATCATGGTTTCTATACCCAAATATATGTCCTAGCGTATTAATAAAACTACCTGCATTCCATAATATGGCTGCCGGCGCCAGATACATACAGACCAACAACATTGGATCTATCACGAATAATGATGCCGCTGTTGCAATATGTATATAAAAATAATTTTTATGTAAAAATACTTGGAATTTATTCTTTGTCAAATCTGGTACATATCTTAATTTGGCTTGTTCAAACATACTTAGCCATTGAATTCTAATAAATGATTTGAGCAAGGGACTATGCGGATCAGCTTCTGTATCTGTATATCTATGATGTTCACGATGAACCGCGACCCAGGCTAGAGGACTGCCAGTTAACCCGTAGAAACCACATAGTGTTCCTAAATAATAAAACCATTTAGGTGAGTTATAAGACTTATGCGAGAGTAGTCTATGAAAAGTCATGGTCATGCCCAAACATCCTGTTATAAAATAAACTATACCAGTAACCACCCACATTGTATAAGACCCATTAAATATTTGATAGATTAATCCCGCGTGGGCTAAAACTTGAAAAGTAAATAGTAAAAGATTGGGTGCTCGAAGTATCATCATCTATTTATACGCTGGCTACTTGTATATAGCCAAATAGTTTGACAAATTAATAAAAAGTTGTTATACTTGATTCTTGAAATAGAAAAAGTGCTGTAATTTTGCAGTATCTTATTATTAGGACTAAATAGAATACAATGATTAATAAAACTTGTTACATGCCGAAAAGACATAGTAAACTATGGCTATCAATAGTCATAGGATCCTTTGCGGCAGAGTATACAGTAACCCCAACAAGTATTCGTGGCACATCATTAGATAATCAACCAGGTGCTCCGGGAAAATGATAAAAAGTTAATAAGAACAACAACTTATCAAATCCCCGGA
>Ga0214919_10003071_pt1 | contig 25643 bp, 15 predicted proteins | sample LL1503_MetaG_FD_177994 | JGI IMG/M metagenome (GOLD analysis project Ga0214919, IMG submission 177994) | Freshwater microbial communities from Lake Lanier, Atlanta, Georgia, United States - LL-1503 | ecosystem: Environmental > Aquatic > Freshwater > Lake | place: USA: Georgia | collected... | reverse complement strand
TGAACACACCATCAACTGAATTTACCTCAATTTATTATTATGGGGCCATCTCAGGAGACGTATACAATTCACTATCACCAATTTTCACTGCAGAAACAAACGTATTTAACGTTGAGAATGTTGATGAGACAATGATTAACTATGCGGCACCACAAAATGACGCTTGGTATTACGCATTATTTGATAATGTAGGGAATGCGGTTTATAGTGGGTACTCTTTTTGGTCAATCGTTACAGAGTTAACACCAATAATTAGTACTACAACAACAACAAGTACTTTACCAACCCCAACACCAACTCCTGACCCTTGTAATCCAATACCAACGGGAACTACAACAACCACAACATTACCTAAACAAACAAATTGTTTTTCGGGTGTTTTAACGGGACAAATTTACATATACAAAGGTGAAGCTTTCACAGACTTTGATGATTTAGTTGTCGCAACGTTACGTTCAAGAGGATTGGCAACATATGGTAGTGATAATGGTGCGGTATATGAAGTTCCAGGTGGAGTTAACGCATATAACGACTTTGATGGTCATAACGTACAATTAGATTGTACAGGAGCATATTCAGGCGTAACTAAAAACCCATTCTCAACATTCGGTATTAATGTGACAGATAAAGACGGTAATCCGTTCTTCTTTGAAACGTCATTATCAAATTCAGATAGTAAGTACATTGCTAAAGTGTTCGGACAATCTAATTTTGCTAAACCAAGAACTGTAGTTCCGTTGTTTGTCGAAGAAAGATTCCAAGCGTTATTAACTTATGGATGGAGAAAAGGGTTTATTAGAGGATTAAATTGTGAGTTAACGGCATTACCTGACGCAAGACAAGGTGTTGACCCAACATCAATTGCTTGGTATCTTGAAAAGTATCAATCACCTGTATCACCATGGGTTGTGTCTGAATTAAGAGGTACAAAAGTATATAACTTATTTAAATTTACCACGATTGCTGACGGAGACGATGCAAATATTGAAGTTAAAATTTCGATTGCTAATATCTCATTCAACAACGGTACTTTTGACGTAATAATTAGAGATTTCTTTGACTCAGACAATAGTCCTGTGGTTCTTGAAAAATTCACAAACTGTTCTATGGACCCTAACGATAATAGTTTTATCGCTAAAAAAATTGGTACATTAGACGGGGAATATGCGTTGAACTCTAAATTTGTTATGATTGAACTTAACGAGGATGCACCAATAGATGCGTTACCTTGTGGATTCGAAGGTTATAACTTTAGAGAGTATGCAGGTGTTAGACCTCCATTCCCTATTTATAAAACAAAATATGATTTTCCAGGTGAAGTGGTTTATAACCCACCATTTGGTTTATCATCAGGTGCTGATGATGTTATAAGAAGTAATGGTGATAATGTTCGTAGAACTTATCTTGGTATCTCCGATACAGTTGGTTTTGACGTTGATTTCTACACATACAAAGGTAAACAATTACCGTTGGATGTTTGTACAGACGTTTCAGGCGATGAATGGGCGTACCGAACAAGAGGATTCCATATGGACATCAACGCACATGTAATCAAGATACCAAACTATTTTTCGACAAGTGGTACACCAGCGTTTTACGTAGGTTCGGCACCATTTACTTCAGACCCTGACGATGATACGAATCCGTATTATAGACTATACGCACGTAAATTCTCATTATTATGTCGTGGAGGATTTGATGGGTGGGACATCTACACTGAACACAGAACAAATGCTGATAGATTCGTATTAGGTAAGATTGGTTATAGAAATGGGGCATGTCCTTCATTCAAATACCCAACGGCTACAGGATGGGGAGCGTTTAAACAAATCACTGTTGGTAACAACGGACAAGATTGGGCAAACACTGACTATTACGCATACTTATTAGGACAACAAACATTCTCTAACCCTGAAGCGGTTAATATTAACGTATTCGTTACACCAGGTATTGATTATGTAAATCATTCTAACTTAGTAGGTGACGCAATTGAGATGATTGAATACAACAGAGCGGATTCAGTTTATATCTGTACAACTCCTGACTACAACATGTTTGTACCGTCAACAGGTGACCAATTAGATATGATTTATCCACAAGAAGCGGTAGACAACTTGGAAACTGCAGGTATCGACTCAAACTACACGGCTACTTATTACCCATGGGTTTTAACAAGAGATACTGTAAATAACACACAAATCTATATCCCAGCTACGGCTGAGGTAACAAGAAACTTGGCGTTAACAGATAATATTGCATTCCCTTGGTTCGCTGCGGCGGGTTACACTCGTGGTATCGTAAGTGCTATTAAAGCGAGAAAGAAACTTACCCAAGAAGATAGAGACGTTCTTTATAAAGGTAGACTTAACCCAATTGCAACCTTCTCTGATGTTGGAACCGTAATTTGGGGTAACAAGACTATGCAAATTAGAGAATCTGCTCTTGACAGAATCAACGTAAGAAGATTATTGTTACAAGCTCGTAAATTAATTTCAGCGGTTTCAGTAAGACTATTGTTTGAACAAAACGATGAGAAAGTAAGACAAGATTTCTTGGATGCGGTTAACCCTATCTTAGACGCTATTAGAAGAGACAGAGGTTTATACGATTTCCGTGTGACAGTTTCTTCGGATGTTGCTGACTTGGATAGAAACCAATTAACAGGTAAGATTTATATCAAACCGACTAAATCTCTTGAGTTCATAGACATCACGTTCTATATTACTCCAACAGGTGCATCGTTTGATAATATCTAAAAATAATTTCAAGACAAGCCGACATAAAACTCGGCTTGTCTTTATTTATTAAGTAAACAATATGTTAAAATATAAAAAAAGAATAGTTGAAGGTATTACAGAAGAGGGGACCCCTGACATGAAATACTACGCCTTTGATTGGGATGATAATATTATGACCATGCCAACTAAAATACTTTTAAAAGATGAAGATGGTGATGAAGTAGGAATGTCTACTGAAGATTTTGCCGAATATAGAATCGACATAGGTAAAAACCCTTTCGAATATGAAGGACACACTATCGTAGGTTTTGGTGAAGAACCTTTTAAATACTTTGGTGTAAAAGGTGATAGACAATTTATTGTAGATTCTTTATTAGCCAAACCAGGTCCTGCTTGGAGAGACTTTGTTGAAGCAATTAACAACGGGTCAATTTTTTCAATAGTAACTGCGAGGGGACATACCCCAAGTGTTATTAAAGAGGCGTGTTACAATCTTATTGTATCTAACCATATGGGAATTAGTTCAAATGAATTAGTTAAGAATTTGGAAAAATATAGGGATTTAGCGGATGAAGGTGAAATGTCTAAAAAAGACATGATTAGAGAATATCTTGATATGTGTAAGTTTTATCCTGTATCTTATGGTGAAGGTTCTGCGACCAACCCTGAAGAGGGTAAAATTAAGGCTTTAAAAGAATTCGTCCAATTTGTTAGGGAGATGGCCTCAAAGATTCACAAGAAAGCGTTTCTTAAAAACAAAGTGACTAATAATTTTGTACCTACAATAGGATTTTCAGATGATGATATAAGAAATGTAGAAAAAGTTAAATCAGCATTTGAAAAAGAACCAGATAATATAATTAAAACCTATTCAACTGCAGGAGGAATAAAAAAAGCATATTAACTAGGTAATTTATACTAGAAAGATTAAAATAAAAAAAAACAAAGTAAAGAGAAAATTTTTTATCTCGATATATTTATAATAAAATAAACAAACAAACAAAAAAATATTACAATGGCTGATTTACTAATGAAAATGCCGATTCCTTACGAACCGAAAAGACAAAACAGGTTCATTCTTCGTTTCCCTTCGACTTTGGGAATTAACGAATGGTTCGTTGAATCGACATCTAGACCACATATAACAATTAACCCTGTTGAAATACCATTCTTAAATACTTCAACGTATGTGGCAGGTCGTTTCACTTGGGGAACTATAAACGCTAAATTCCGTGACCCAATCGGACCTTCAGCGTCACAAGCTCTTATGGAGTGGGTACGTTTATGTGCTGAGTCCGTAACAGGTCGTATGGGTTATGCGGCGGGTTATAAGAAAAATATTGACCTTGAGATGTTAGACCCTACAGGAGTTGTTGTGGAAAAATGGATTATGGAGGGAAGTTGGTTATCTGACGTTAACTTTGACTCATTGGCTTATAATACTGACGCGATTGCGAGTATTACGGCAACGATTCGTATGGACCGTTGTATCCTTGTATACTAAAGTATTATTTTTCATTTACTATATTATAAAATTCCTGTATATAAATTATATGGGAATTTTTTTATGTTTCCAACAACCAATGATTACGTTTAAAACCATTATATTAATATTATTACTAACATATTCATGTTCATATAACTCATATGGTGTTCACGAACAAAATATGAAAGTATTAAATAATACGATGATTAAAAATGATGTTTACATGAAAAAAAATATGACAAGACTCAGAAAACAGGGGGTTCGGTCGTATTCAACAAACGACAAATCATATAAAAAAAAGTATCGTAAAATAATTTTCTAATTATTAAACGAAAAAGTCAATTCTATTTATAAAAAACAAATCAGACCTATATTTTATAATAAAAACAATTCAATATGGAACAAGATTTAATTAAGGCTGGAACCGAAGGGTTTAACTTACCTCATGACGTTGTAACCCTACCTTCAGGTGGTATATACTACAAATCTAAAAAGAAATCGATTAAAGTGGGTTATTTAACCGCTAATGACGAAAACATCTTAATAGGTGCCGCTCAAAACGCAAATACTAATATCATTTTAACATTACTTAGAAGTAAAATTTATGAAAGTGAATTAAGACCTGAAGAACTTTTAAATGGTGATGTTGAGGCAATCATGATTTATTTGAGAAATACTTCTTTTGGCCCTGAATACGAAATTAATTTGATTGACCCTAAAACAGGTAAATCATTTGTTGCGACCGTCATTTTAGATGAGTTAAACATTAGACAAACACAAACCAAACCTGATGAAAGTGGTTTATTTTTAACAACATTACCTAAGACAGGTTCAACGGTTAAGTTAAAACCGTTAACTTACTCTGAAATTTTGGAGTTAGGTAAATTAGGTGAACAATATCCCGCAGGACGAGTTGCCCCAACAGTCACATGGAAATTAAATAAACAAATTCAAGAGGTTGACGGAATTACAGATAAAGGACAAATTGCGGTATTCATTGAATCCCTACCAATTATGGATTCTAAATTTATCCGTAACTTCATGAGAGATAACGAACCGTCATTAGACCTAAGAAAAACAACATACGCCCCATCAGGAGAACTGGTATCTTTCGAGATTACCTTTGGGGTGGAGTTCTTTCGGCCTTTCTTCTAACTACCGACAATACCTCATCGAGGAATATTATCTAATGGCGAAATTTCTTAGAACCTCATATTCCGATTTTTATCGTATGCCAACATACGAAAGAAAATTCCTTATCGAAAAAATCATTGAACATAACACACCCAAAAATTAATATAAAAAATGGGTGTGTTATGTATTTATAGTAAAACAAGTTAAATGGCTGATAGTGGTAGTACAATAGGTGATATTAAAAATTACACCAAAAGTTTAATGGACGAACTTAAAACTGCGTTCCTTACTAACTTTGACGTTGACGAAATAAAAAAGAAACTTGCCGAAGTTGAGGAAGGAGCGACTGACGTTGCACATGTTTTTGGTCAAGGTCGAGAACAGATAACGGGAATTAAAGCGGCTATGGCCGAAGCCGTTACAAGTGTTACTCTTTTAGGTGGTGGTTTTAAAGATATCGTTGAGATACAAACCAAAATCAGTGAAACTTTAGGTAGAAACTTAATATTAAATTCACAATCTTACGAAAAATTATACGCAACATCTAAAGTTACAGGTGTAGGTGCGGATACGTTAACCAAAAATTTTAAAGAGGCGGGGTATTCTGTGTACGCTATTGGTGACCAAATGCAAAAAGTCATGGACGTTTCAAGGTCCATCGGTGTTAACGGAAAAGAGGTTTCGGCAAAAGTTGTTGAGAACATGTCAAAAATGAACCAATTTAATTTCCAAGGGGGAGTTGAAGGAATGGCGAAAATGGCGGCACAAGCGGTTAACTTGAGGATTGATATGAATCAAGTTATGACTAAAGCTAATGAATTATTTAATCCTGAGAAAGCTATTGACATGGCGGCTAGTTTACAACGATTAGGTGTTGCTCAAGGAGATTTATTAGACCCGTTGAAATTAATGGACTTAGCCCAAAATGACCCTGCGGAACTTCAAAATCAAATGGTTGAATTATCAAAATCGTTCACCAAATTAAAGGCGGATGGTACAGGTTTTGAAATATTACCTGGTGAAAAAAGAAGGATGATGGAAATATCTGAACAATTAGGTTTAGGTAGTGATGGTTTAGCTAAAATGGCGTTGGCCGCATCGGACTTAGATTTGAAAATGAGTAAGATTAAATTTTCAGACAAAATTACTGATGAAAGTACCCAAAAGTTAATTGCTAATATGGCAGAAATGGGTGAAGGGGGTGAATATAAAGTAACATATACCGATGCAAAAGGGGATGTCCAAACAAAGAATGTTACGGAAATCTCACCTGATGATATTAAAGCTTTAGAGGCAGCGTCAAAACCAAAATCTATGGAAGATATTGCGAAAGACCAATTAACCACATCAAAGAAAATGGCTGCAGACATTGCATCAATCGCGAATAGAACAGGATACGGTTTGGCAGGAACCAAATCGGTTACAATGGCGGAAAACGCCGCAAGGGAAGTGTCAGGGGTATTACCTAAAGTTGCTGCGGGAAATAACATGTCTATTAAAGGTGTTAGGGAAAATCTTGGTGGTGGTTTAGATAACTTTATTAAAACCGTTGGTGATGGAAAATGGGGGGAGGCCTTAGTTAACGCTGCGACAGGAACGGCAACCTATTTAGACACTACTCTTCATGAGTCATGGGTAAATACTAAAATCGCTATAGATGATTTAGCTAAGTCTACTAATCCACTAATCCAAATAATGGGTGATGTTGTGAAAAAAGTGGGAAACGAGGTTGAGAAACATGAAAACATAAAGATAACCCCAACCAAAGATTTCATTAAATTTCCTGGAGAGACAGTTAAACCATTGGAGATTGATACTATTTTAGGAATGACCAAAGGAAAAGAAGTTCTTGAAAATATGGGACCGAATAGGGGAGGGTCCTCAATGAGTACCCCAAGAGGAAAAGAACTTCTTGAAAATATGGCATCAAATAGTGGAGGTTCATCAATGAGCACATCAAACATTAAAATGGATGACGTTAATGTTAAGTTATCTATTGATATAACAGGCACTGATAAATTGAAACCTGAAGATTTAAAAATTCTTTTTGAAACTAATCAAACTTTGAAACAATCAATAGTTGCGACCGTTCAAAACGCTTTAAGTAACGCAAATGGTTCAAACGGTTCAAATCCAATTGAGGCGAGAAAACAGATGGCTAAATTAGCAAATATCGGATAAAAATAGATATAAACTCTATTTATAAAAAAACATAATACATGACAGGGAGTACTTTATCTTTTGTATCGACATCAAGTTTTAGAAACAGTTTGATGGCCAAAAATTTGGCAAAATATACCGTGCCAGGAGCTTACACTCCACCATCAGGGTCATTGAACTATGAAATATCTCAAACTGTTTCAAATGTTATTGATTCTCCCGATACTTTAATTAGTCAAGACCCTTACGCTCAACAACTATATCCATTAAATGAATACGGTCCAAATGGAGGGTACAATTTAAATATTACTTATAATAACCCACCGTTACCCGTTAATTCAAACCAAGGAGAATATAGTCCTAACGATACCGCATTAGATTTAATTAACGAATTTTATATTGACGCGGCATTTATTGAAAATACTTACGGACCTGAAGGAGGTTTTAAAGATATGGTGGTTATTGATAGTATCCAAAATAACAACAAACTTTATTTACCTTATCACCAATTTACTGCATCATTTTATTCGCCATTTGAGATACTAACATCTACAAACCCTGTAGGTAGTAATGGTCCGTTATCTCAAGATTCGTATTTAGCCAAAATAGGGGCTCAAAGTTTAAAATACGCTTTTGAAGAAAGAGTGGCCCTTGAAATCTATCAACACACTGTTGGGGCGGTTAATTTACAAGCATTACAAGACCCGTTTGAAATTAGTTTATTACTTTCAGGTCAACAACCTTTAATTTATAAAAATTGGAGAATTACAGTACCCGAAAATCCGATACTTGCTGCGGTTGATTTAGCGACAAGATTGGCGGGGGCGTATTGGCCCGTATCACCAATTCCTGGAGATTACTTTAATGAAAACGAACTTAATGGTGGTCAATCATTACAGACATCAACCGCGTTAAATGTAGTTAATCAATTAACGGGTGGGTTTTTGGGTCCAATATTAAACAAGACAAGAAATCCTTCACAAATATTTTTAGCCAATACAGGTAACGGACAAAGGTCCGCATTATTTGCGAACATTAATTATAATAGATATCAACCAGGTTACGATAAAAGTTATGGTGGTTTATTAGGGGTTGGACAAGCAGTTGTTAATTTAGTCGTTAATTTAATTAATCCTGATAATGGTACTCTTATTGGGGGTTATTATGTTGGTAGTAAAAATGCCGAACCGTCTACAATTACTTCACCACCAAACCAAGTTCCTGTTGACCCATTTGGAAAACAACAACAAACACCTGTTTATGGACCATCCGAATTAGGTATTCTTTATGAAGGAAATGAAACCAAATTAAACTTTGGATTAGCGGGTAAATCATCAAGTGATGGTGGAGGAATTGGTGGTCAATTTGTTTGGACATCACCTAAATACAAAGGTAATGCTGGATTTCACGCAACACCTGGGGGAGGTTCGGGAAGTATGGACCAAGAGTTTAATCAAATTAGCTCAGGTTACCAAAAAGGCGAGTCCACAAATATCACATTTAAAGAGTCATCAATACTTGACCAAACACAAAGAATTATTGATTCTGCCGATAATGTTACGGGTATTAACCGATTAAAACATGTTGGTAACGCCATGAACCAAGTTAGTAAAGTATTCCATGACGGATATAAAGAAATGACTAAGGGTTCTCAAGTGGTTTCATATACCGACAATACAACAGGAGGTGAAGTTGGAATTGAATACTGTAGAGTATTTGCTAAGGACACACCATACTATACTTATAATGATTTACAAAAGACTGACGGTATTACAACATCGGGAAGAAGATTTACTAATTCTGTATTTGACAATACGTTCAACTTAAACATTGCTCCGTTAAAAAATCCTGGGTCGACAAATATTGTTCCTGACGGTGAAAACGGAAGAGGTGGATATGCCAAAAAATATATGTTCTCAATTGAGAATTTAGCTTGGAGAACATCAAGTAGACCAGGGTTCACTTATGACGAATTACCTGTTTGTGAAAAAGGTCCAAATGGAGGAAGAGTTATGTGGTTCCCACCATATGATATTAAATTTAATGAGTCGAGTACACCATCATTTCAGGGGACTGATTTCTTAGGTAGACCCGAACCAATTTACACATATAAAAGTACTTCAAGAACAGGAACCTTATCTTGGAAGATGATTGTTGACCACCCATCGGTAATGAATATTGTTGCTGAAAAACAATTAAAAGGTCAAAACAAAGAAAAAGTAACATCAATCATGGATTCGTTTTTTGCGGGGTGTGTTAAATTTGATATCTATGAATTGGCTAAGAAATATAATACAATTCCCGCATCTGATTTGTTTACATACCAACAAATATTAAATAACCCAAGATTAACTGACGAAGAATTGGCGGGAATCAATAAATCAATTCCTAAGGCGAATACTGATGTGACGGGAGATAATGCAAATACAAATACTACGACTGCGACAACTGACGATACTTCAGGTGCGGAGTTTGAAAATAAGTATTTAGATTTTGCATTCTATTTTGAAAATGATATTCCTGGTAAAAACCCTGACAAAACAACTTCAGTCGAATACCAAGGAATTTATGACGTTTATACCAAAGAAGACAACATTAAAAAATATGTTAGTCTCTCAGAGGGAACATTTGCTAAAGGTGATAGAGAGACTAACGTTGAACAATTCTTTAATAGTGTGGTTATAAGTAATTTTAACACTTTTAGTAAGGGGTTTGTTAAAGACGCGGTCGCATTATTAAAGAAGGGAGCAAAAATTAGTGTTGAAATGGAAGGTTCCGCATCTGCGGTCGCAACTGTTGCATATAACAAAGCATTGTCTGACAGAAGAATTAGTTCTATTAGTAACTTTTTTAAATCTTATTCAGATGGAGGTGCTTCATTAGGACCGTTTATAACAGATAAAACATTTACAATATCTGGAGCTACGGGTACGGGAGAAGAAACTGTGATACCTAAAACAGGATTTGTTGAAGGGGCGTCAGGTACGACTTCGACAACAAGTACAGGGACAACTACAGGGTTTGATGTTGACTGTAGAGTTAATCAAAAAGATAAAACAGGTAAAGTAACATCTAACTCTCAAATATATTCGGTAAGTGCGATGGCTTGTAGACGAGTTAGGGTTAAAACAATTAAAGTTATTATGCCACCTAAACCCGCACCAACACCTGAACCAATTAAAGAGGTTAAAACTGTGAATGTAGATGTCCCAAGACCAGCACCAACAGTTGATACAATTAAGAAAATTAAAGAAGGGATTACTAAAAAAATATTAAGAGGACTTTTATCTGAGTGTGACTACTTTGAGGTTATTAAACAAGAGGCACCAATGGTCTACGACTCATTTAAAGAGAAGATTAAGTACTTTAACCCTGCGTTCCACTCAACTTCACCTGAAGGATTAAACGCTCGCCTAACGTTCTTAAATCAATGTGTTAGACCTGGGGAGACAATACCAACAATTGGTACCGATGGTAAACCAAAATATAATGATGCGGTTAATACATCATTCGGGGCACCGCCCGTATTAATTCTAAGATTAGGGGATTTTGTTAATAGTAAAATTATCCCAACATCACTATCGTTTACATATGACCCTTTAGTGTTTGATATGAATCCTGAAGGTATTGGTATACAACCAATGATTGCTAGCGTTTCTTTAAACTTCAATATCATTGGAGGTATGGGACTTGCGAGACCTGTAGAACAATTACAAAACGCACTATCATTTAATTACTACGCAAATACTGAAATTTATGATGAGAGAGCGGTTTGGACTGAAGATACTTCTGCATTAGACAAAAGTGTTGTTGACGCTATTTTAGCATCTCAGACTCCTGCAACTGTTGCCAATGTAGATAATCCTCCGACAAATAATGGTGGAACCACAATTGGTGAAATTATCACAAATATTCCAGTACCTAGTGGACAAACAGGAGAAATAGGATATCAAAAAATTATGGATAGTTTATTAACTGAGACTAAAAATTATTTTGAATTACTTACCAATAAATTAGAAAGTGTTAACTCAAGTTATAATTACGGTGTTGTACAAATGTTAAATTCAAAACGAAACTATAATGAAGGTGTTGCAAGCGGAGGTACAGTTAATCCCGTTGCGAGAGCGGTGGAAATATATGGTAAATCAAATTATACAGAAAAAGATACTGATTTAATTAAAAAACAATTTACTGACGCAATTGCCGCAATAAACGGTACTAATAACCCAATCATTAAAGGTTTATTAAAAAACTTTGACCCGAACTCAAAGGCAATCAGAGACGTTAGGACTAATATGGTTGACTATATTAATAATTTAGAGACAACATTTTCAAATGGAATTACCACAATTATGCAAGAAGTGGTGGTTTTTGAACAAAACTATGTTCAGATAATTAGAAAAATTAATTTGGTTACGAATTTAACTGACGGTAAACTTTTAGATACTAATACACCCAGAATTTATAATTTGTCGGGAACAACCCAAGTTAGTGAATCAAGTAAAACAGGGACTAATATACCTGACACAACCTACAGAGAATTAGTATTTGATTTTCAATCACTAAACGCTGCGACCACTAAATTTAATACTTTATTAGGTAGTGATGACTATCAAATAGCGTTTAAAGGCGACCCATATCGTGGTGGTGACTTTAAGGTATTGAATCAGGATAAGTTCCCATCAGTTCCTGGGAATTACGATAAAACTTTTTTCTTTCTTATGGCAAGAATCCTTTCCGATAAAAATAAAAAAGATGAATTTATTAACTATGTGATTAAAGGTGATTTAACAACATTAAAAGACCCTGTAAACTTAAAAAATAAATTTGAAAAAATTGTTAATGATTTATCTGACGATTATAAATCAGAATTAAAAGATGAAGAAAAAATGTTCACAAAATTAAAAAAATCTTCAGATTATAAAAAATTAACTGACGGTATTGAGGAAACCATGTATCCTAAAGGTAAGACAAGAAAATTCGCTTATACGACTATTCCATTAACCGATGCCAATAAAGTTAAAGAACAATCAGGTTGGATAAGTGATTTATATAAAACTGTTAATATAAGACCTGAAGATAAAAAGACTTATCTTGGAAAAATTAAATTTGATTAATCATGGCGAAACAAAATTATAACCGATATAGTAATTTTATTCTTGATGGTCAACAAACGGTTGTACCATATATTACAATACCGACAAAATCTACCGATAAAAGGTACATATATAAAGTCGGACAATCAAGAATGGATAAAGTCTCCCAACAATATTATGGTTCCGCGACTTTTGGATGGTTAATTATGCAAGGTAATCCGACATACGGAGGACAAGAATGGAATATTCCTGACGGTGCTATCTTGACAATTCCATTTCCTTTAGTAGCTTCTTTACAGGACTATAAAAATCAATTAGACAATCATTTCTTCTATTATGGTAGATAAACCAGAAAATATATTGGTCGAACTCGACTATAACAACATTATCATAGTTGACCCGAACAAACTTATTGATGAGCATGGAGTTGCCTCAGAGAGACATGTGAGACAGGAAGATTTAGTAATGTATGCTAACTTAGAATGTAAAGTAATACCAAGAACTAAATTATCTTTGGGTACCGCAAGTAACGACGCAATCCAAACAATTTCGGTCGCGTCAATGAATTTTTTAAAGCCAGGTGGAAAAACCTTTTTAGATAATGAGTATACGGATGAATTCACGGGAAAAGATGCTATTCAAGGAAAAGGGGTTAATCAACCAAAACAAGAATCAGTTACAAATCCTAAAAATGATGCTGATTACTATATCAGACAAACGATTAATTCGGGAGGTAAACCTGGCGCGACTGATAATGGATTATTAGGTATTACCAATATTACAATCAAACAAAACACTTCATTTATGTCAACCATCAATATACAAATGGAAGACGTAAAAGGTAGGGCGTTATTTGAAGGTGGAGATAACTCCCCTTATGCGGCGTTTTTTAATTTACCTTATCCGTTATTTTATTTAACGATAAAAGGATATTACGGTAAGGCGGTTAGATTACCGATAATGTTAAAAGATTTTACTTCAAGATATAACACTAGTTCTGGAAACTTTCATATTGATTTAGTTTTTTATACTTACAAGTATACAATTCTAAGTGAAATTTCTATGGGGTATCTGATTGCTGCTCCACACATGTACAAATCAAGGGTTAAGATACAAACAACAAGTGGTAACGCTAGCCAATTCTCAAATGTTGATGATACCATCTATGAGAGAGGTTATCAGAAAGTTAAAGAGATGTATAGTGAATATAAAACAAAAGGTTTAATACCTGACGATTTCCCTGAACTTACTCTTGTACAAATGTCCAACAGAATTGAGAACTTTGTTAAAAACATTTTAGATTCTTTTACCAAACAAAATTTAGACCCGTTAACGGATGTTGACGATTACCAAAAACAAATAATTGCTTATGGGAAAGACGTTTACTATGCTGCAGGGTCTTCTTGGTTTGATAAGTATATGGACAAACAAACTTATTTCGTTTTAAAGAAAGATACTTTATTATCTAGCGGGATTAGTTTGACTAATAGTGAGACTAAAATCTATAGTTTTAGACCTGAATTCAATACCCCTAAAAAACAAAGCGACGCTATTTCGGAGTTAAAAGGAATTATTGAGAAAAAAAATACATTGTTAAACGATAATAAATCGGTCGGTTCTAACGGTTCGTATAAAATTGATACTACATCAAAACCATGTAAAATAGTTTGTAATATCGATTATAACGACTTCCCAATAGAAATTACATCAGAAGATGTTGATTTAGTAACAACTTTTAAAGAAAAAAATAAAGATAAAGAACCAACAACAATTGAATTAACTGAATTACGAGCAGAATTAGAAAAGAATAAAATATTTAATTCGGGTAAAGTGGTTGAACGTGATGGTACACAACAACCTATTTATGTGTACCACGTTTTTGAAGGAAATAAACGATTTGTCGATAAACTTGATAAATTATCAAAAGAGTTAAAGGAAAAACGACAACAGATTGAAACCGAATTAACTGAGGCGTTATCTAAACTATTACAAAGTAAGGATAGTGGTATTGGATTTGTCCCGAACATTAGAAATGTTTTGGCGGTGATTTTTGCAAATGGTGAGGCGTTTTTAAGAATGATGGATGATGTCCACACAAATGCTTGGGAACAAAGAGATAATAAATATCGAAAAGAAGTTATATTTGATAAACAAGTTGCGGGGGCATCTGCCGATAATATTTCATCGGGGGATAATTCTAAACAACCTGTATATCCATGGCCACAATTAATTGTTGAAACTTCGGGTGAGGATGGACAAGAAAAATATGAAATAACTTATCCTGGTGACCCAAAAATTATTAATAGAAGTAAGGGTTATTTATTTAATGTTTGGCCTGAAATTGAATTTGTAGAAGAATTTATTAAAGGTTTTACCGAAAGAACATTACCTCCTGCCGACCCAACACCTAATACTAATGAATTAACCCAACCACAAAGAGTTTCGTTAGATGCAATTGAATTCCCAATTGGGAATTGGGTTTACGGTAATAAGGAAGAAGTTAAGTTCTTTTTTGAGATTTACGAAAGGGTTATGTTAACCTCGTATTATTCTAGACTTTCAAGAAGTAATGACTTTGTGTCGGACGCTGACAAAATAACTAATCTAATTGCCGAGTCGGAAAATAATAACATTGTTAAAAGTTTATCAAACGACAATCCTTTTATTATACAAAAATTAAGAGAGTATGGATTTAACGCCACTAATTTTACAACAATCTTAAGACAATTCTCAAATAGTGGATTAGGGGAAAGTTGGCAAAATTATATTAGAGGGATTTATAACACCCCATATATTAAAAATTTGGTTAATAATGGTGGGTTTGAGTTTATCGATGCCAATATTTTAAATAGTACTAAATCACAACCATCCATTTCACTACCAAATGAGGTCGCTATGTCAGAATATATTACGGGTTCTACTACATCAAACAAATTTGATTTGGGGGATACTTTCCCATTTACTAATAAGAATTGGGATAAAAAATATTTGGCAAATGGTTCGACAATCTTAGATGTTAACGGAACACTCAATACTACTAAAGTTTTAAAATATAACCCAAACATTAAGTTAATTACTAGTTTTGTAACAACAAATACTTTAAATAGTATTCGACCAATAACTAATTTTGTTTATTTATCGGGACAAACCCCAAATGTTATTAATTCGACAGATTTAAAAACATGGTACAAAAATAGAAAATTTGAGGACCAATTAGTTACTGAAGGTAACGTTAGATATTTTAGTTATAGTGGTGAAGTTACCGATAATCAAACCACGTCAATCCTTAATACACCATATTTTATTAACTCAATTCAAGAGGGGGTTAAGAATTTTAGAAATAATGATGAACATCCGTTTATCGCATCGGCATATCTTTTCATTAATAGTTTACCGTTGGCAACAATGAGGGAAAAGTTTAAAACATATGAGAATAACTCCTCAACTGATTTGGATTATATTTTTGCCGCACTTAAGAAATTTGGGGCGGTACATAAACTACCTTACGCATGGGTGTTAAAATTCGGTTCAATATGGCATAGATATAAAACGTATGTTGAAAAAAATATTGATATATTGGACACTTCATGGACAGGGTTTAGTTATACGAATAATTTTGACCCTGTAACAAGTGCCAATACTCGAAATTACGGACTAATTATTAATGGTGCCCCAATTGATATTGTATTACAAAAAGACACAACTATTGGAACGGAAGTTTCAACATTAATTAATACAGGGTTTTATCCTAAATTAATAAATGATTTTAATGTTTTTTGTCAAGGGTATGAGGTTTTTTCAGGATATACTGACAGTGCGATACAATCAGGAATAACAAGTGGAGTCTCAATTAATTATGTTGATGACGCAATTATAAATCTTGCTGAGGGGTTTGACCCTGCAATACCTATGAGAGATTTACGAATCATTCCTTGGTCTGTTAGTGTCGATACCCCTGACACAAAATATATGTATTTAATGCCATCCCAAGGGTCTCTGTTAAATCAAACAAAAAATGAATGTTTTAAACCAAGTGGGTCATCATACGAAATGAAATATGAGGTTAACTCAAATCAGGCGATGTATGACGGTTCTGTCAGATTATTTTGGGGAGCACCAAATTACGGATATTTTGATAATTCAAAAGTTAAAAAACCTTCACCGTTTGATTATATGAAACATATTTTCTCGGGACAAAGTCAACAAGAAAATTTCTCAATAAACGGTACGGCAAATGACTATTCACAAATGAGTGAAGTATTGTCTGTCTTTGAAAAAGATGTGTTAGACGGATTTGAAACTGAATTTTTAAATTTCTCAAAATCGGTTTACGATTACACTCCTGGGGACTCGGGTAACTCAGGAACTGAAACACAAAAAACGTTTAAAAACTTCCAAATGATGTTTAGAAGTTTATTGAAAGTTCCAAAGATAACGGGGGATACAGGTTCTAACGTTGTTACAAAAATACAAGATTCTCAGGTAGGTAATGTGACTAGTATCTTAAAACAATTTTTAAATTATGACGTTGTTTTTAAATATGGTAATCCCTCGTTATATGATAAAAAATTATTCTATACGTTTTCATCACTACCACTAACGGACCCTTACACATGGGGGAATTATACCGTTATAACGCCAAACGCGGTACCTACTAATGGTGGAGGGGTTACATTAATAACGTCTAAAACAAACTACCCTAAAGAATGGGAGACATTATATACGTATGTTGGATTTTCAGAAATACCTGAGTTAGTATACGATAATAATGGTTCTTATATAACAGACTTTTTTGTTGATTTAAATGTTGCTTTTACGGTCGATAACATTAAATTATTTGCGACCGTTATAAAAATATACGCAACTCAAAAGTTAAACCAATTCCAAAGTAATCCGATTGCTCCACCTGAGGAACCAATATCGTCACCAAGTCAGGTGATTTCTACAACATCTCTTTTAAGTGGGGACACTATAACAGTTAGAAAAGTCGGACCTCAAAGAACCGCATACTTATCAAATAGTGCTGGAATTATATTATATGAAGGATTACCATTAAGCGGACCCCCAACAACTGGTACTACCCAATCATTAATTAATGAAACAATTATTGCGTTTTTTGGTTCATTGGCGACTACCCCAACACAACAACAATATATTGTAAAAACAGTATTTGTCCCTCAAGATGAATATCCACAAGTACCGAGCCCTACTAATAAGTCGGGACAAGGAGCGTTTTATAAAGCTATGACAAATTATCTATTAGACATTAATAATTTCCAAGCAAAAATTATTAATAATTTGATGCCTAAGTTACATGGGTCCTTACCCGCAACAACAATTGGTGCGGAAGGACAAGTCGAGTCAGATTTAGATGGAAACCAAACTAAAGTTGAATTATGGGAAACATTCAAAGCGTTAAACGATAAATGGATTTCGGGTAACGACTTTAAAACTAAGACATTGTTTGAGGATGTTTTATTATTGGATAGAGCGAGTAGAAATATTGGGGAAAAAATTTTAGTGGATGTCTATAAATTAAAAGACATGTTAAAACCTGAGAATATTAATACAAAGGCAAGTATGTTAGGGTACGTACAAAGTATATTAGTTGAAAATCATTTTGTGGTTATGAATATACCATCTTACGTTAATTTTTATAATGTACAGGATGCGGTAAAAAATCCTGTACCAAGAATAGAAGGTACTACTGAATTTGCCAACACATTGTTCGGAACATTCTTAAATGTTGATTATAGAGACTCATCATCAAAAATGGTTTGTTTTTATGCGGGTAAACCAAGTGAACAGTTAGATTTAAAGAATAATGTTGATTTTCGTTTTAGAAATGATGCGTTTGATTTACGTAGAGCTAGTGACAACCCATTAGTTGAAAATCAAGTGGGTAAAAAAGATTGGGATAAATCTAACAAAGTTGTTGGATTTAATGTCGATATTGGAACTCAAAACCAACAGATATTCAAAAGTTTCCAAGTTGACCAAAGTGCTGAAAAGGCGACTGCCGAAGGTATGGAAGTGTTGAACCAATTTGCGAATCAAGGTGGAGGTAGGAAAGGAGCCACTCAAAGTACTTCATTATATAATTTGTATAAAAATAGAAGTTACGGTTGTCAGATTACTATGATGGGGAATGCCATGATACAACCAACCATGTATTTTAATTTAAGACATGTACCAATGTTTAGTGGTCCTTACATGATATTAAGTGTTGACCATAGTATTACTCCAGGAAATTTTGAAACAGTTATTACAGGGGTTAGACAACCTATCGCATCATTACCTAAAATTGATGCGTATTTACAATCACTTAAAACTAATTTATTACAAACCATAATTCAAAAAAATAAAGAAGAGAAAAAACAAGTAACTAAAGATGCGAAAGGAAATGTCATTTCCCAACAAAATAAAGTTATTTCTAACGCTAATGGTGGTAAAGAACTAACACAAACACAAGCTTGTACTCCATCATCAGATTATAATAAGTATACTCCGATTACTCCGACAAATAATAAAGTGACTTTTAATGAGGCGATGAGTACGATTGAATTGATGAGGAAATCTGGAGGTATTGTTGATGACGGTAAATTAAAATATGCGGTTTTTGCGGCGTTGTACTTAGAGTCGGCAACATCAACAGGATTAGAGGCCTACGAAAATAATTTTGCGGGAATTGATTTATCAAGTAGTTGGGGAACGTCTAAAAAGTATTTTGATGGAAATCCAAATTATTTTTGTTTAAAATCTGACACAACAACTTTACCTTATGCGGTATTTGACGATTTAAGTAATAATGTTACACTTTTATTAGAAAGATGGAAAAATAGAATGATTAATCTACCTAATGTGTCGGCAAAAGAAATTACTAAGTTTTGGGTAACATATTTTGGGGCTAACCAAAACAACCCAAACGTATATTCTCAGATGGACCCAACAAAATTATCTAATATTGAGGATAAAGTACAAAAGTCTATTAATATTTGGAATGGAATCCCGTCACCTACCCCAACACCGACACCTACCCCAACACCGACACCATAAAACCAAGATAAAACTAACATTTTATCTTTTTGATATATTTATATAGAAACATTAGTTATGAATACAAAATTAATTTTAGACAACTACTTAGGTAAAAATACTCGACACACCGAAAAAGATTTGGGTGATGGTAATAAGCAAGTTTGTGATTTAGATACAGGAGATTGTTATACAATCAGAATGAAAGACGGTTTAATCGAAAGAGTGGACAACACCATGTCTAAAAATAAAAAAATCCAAGTTGAAACAACTACTGGAGTAAAACAATTATTAAATGGATAAGAAAATGAAAATAGACGTAAAAATCTTAAATGAAGTAATGAGATATAAGAGTATTAACAATTATATTACTGAACAAGATGCTGCCTTACCACCTCCTCCTGATGCTGGAGCGGTCCCTCCTCCTGATGCAGGTGCGGTCCCACCACCTCCTCCTGATGCGGGGGCAGGAGCACCACCTCCTCCTGATGCGGGAGCTGGAGTACCACCCGAATCTGTGGACATTTCATCTGACCCTGATGTTGAAAAACTTGGTGATGAAAAGAAAGAGAAAAAAGAACTTGAGATAACGGACTTGGTTAAATCACAACAAAATGTTGAGAAAAAACAAGAGGAATACTTTAACAATTTATTTAAACACCTTGAAGGATTGGAAAGTAAGCTTTCTGATATGGATTCGATTATGAATAAATTAAATGACCTTGAAACTAAGGTTGAAAAATATAGAGTAAAGACTCCTGAAGAAAAATTAGAATTAAGAAGTTTGGATTCAGGACCATTCAACCAAAAACTAACAGATTTCTTTGAGGATAAACAAGAAGATATGGAAAAGACAGGAAAAAATGAGTATATTTTAACCAAAGACGATGTTGAAGCATATTCTCCTGGTGATATTAAAAAAAGTTTTAGAGACTTCGGAAACACAGACACCGATATCGACACTTTTTCGAAACTAAAGTAAATTAACGGTCTTAACTGACCGTTTTTTTCTTTAAATTATTTGACAAAACAAAGGCTGACACTTATACTTAGTAAACAATTAAAACTTAAATTATATGGCGACAAACAATTCCCTAGATTCGGTACTAGCGCAGTACGAACAATCAAAACAAGGTGGTTATACTTCCACTTCAAAAATATCTCAAGAAGATAGAATGAAAAAGTATTTCGCGGCAATCCTTAAGGATAACGAGAAACAAGGTCAAAAAAGATTAAGAATCTTACCAACACCTGATGGTTCTTCACCTTTTAAAGAAGTATGGTTCCACGAGATTCAAGTGGATGGAAAATGGGTAAAGTTATTTGACCCAGGCAAGAATGACAATGAACGTTCACCTTTGAGTGAAGTCAACGAAGAACTTATGTCTACGGGCAGAGATTCTGACAAGGAACTTGCTAAACAATACAAACCTCGTAAATTTTACATCGTAAAAGTAATTGACCGTGATAATGAGGCGGACGGAGTTAAATTCTGGCGTTTTAAACACAATTACAAAAACGAAGGAATCCTTGACAAAATTATTCCTATTTGGAGAGCTAAAGGTGATATTACAGATGCGACAACGGGTCGTGACATTATCCTTGAATTAACCAAAGCAAAAACTCCGAAAGGTGCGGTTTACACAGTTATCCAAACTGTTATGTACGAAGACGCGGGACCTGTTCATGAAGATGCTGAGACGGCAAAATCTTGGATTACTGACGAACTTACTTGGTCTGACGTTTATTCTAAAAAACCTGTAGAATATCTTGAAGCAATCGCACGAGGAGAAACTCCACGTTGGGATAGTGACAAAGGTGGATACGCATATGGAAACTCTGATGAGTCAGAAATTTCTATGGGAGGTAAATCTGAAAAACAACCAACTATTGACCCACAAGCGGGTGACCAACCTGACGAAGAATTACCATTCTAAGTTATTGAACTTGGACACTTACTAGGACATTGTGTCCAAGTATATGTCCAAGTTCTTATTTTTTAACAAAACATTTAACAAACACATAGACAATATGGCAATTAAGAAAAACGACTTTAAATCAATTAAAGATAAATTCTCAACGTCTGCGAAATACAAACCCCAAAGGTTTTTTGATTTGGGTAACGATTTCTTAGATGCGGTCGGTTTACCAGGACCCGCAATAGGACATTTGAATATGTTTTTAGGTCATTCAGATACAGGAAAAACAACGGCATTGGTAAAGACTGCGGTTGACGCTCAAAAGAAAGGAATACTTCCTGTGTTTATCATTACAGAACAAAAATGGTCATTCGAACATGCAAAACTAATGGGTTTTGACTGTGAAGAAGTTGTTGACCAAGAAACAGGAGAATTAGATTGGGATGGGTTTTATATCTTCAATAATAATTTTGATTATATTGAACAAATTACTGATTACATTAATTCGTTGTTAGACGCACAAGAAAAAGGTGAATTAGATTATAGTTTATGTTTCATGTGGGATTCAGTTGGTTCCGTTCCTTGTAAGATGACTTACGAAGGTAAAGGTGGTAAACAACATAACGCATCAACATTGGCGGATAAGATTGGGATGGGTATTAACCAACGGATTTCAGGAAGTCGTAAGGCTGACTCAAAATTTGAGAATACTTTAATCATTGTTAATCAACCTTGGGTTGAGTTACCTGACAATCCATTCGGACAACCAAAAATTAAGGCAAAAGGTGGTGAGGCTATTTGGTTAAACTCTTCTTTAGTATTCTTGTTTGGTAATCAAAAAGGTGCTGGTACAACTAAAATTACCGCAACTAAAGATAAAAGAACTATTAAGTTTGCATCAAGAACTAAAGTATCTGTAATGAAAAACCACATTAATGGTTTAGGTTATGAAGATGGAAAAATCATCGTAACACCTCATGGATTTATTGCGGGAAAAGAAGCGACAGAAGAAAGGGCATCTATTGAAAAATACAAGAAAGAGTACGCCGACTATTGGAAAGAAATCATCGGAACAGATGGCGATTTTGATTTGAAAGAAGAAAGAGAACAGTCATAACTATAAACCAACACAAGTGATAAAAACATTATTAGTCGATGGGAATAACCTCCTTAAGATTGGATTTCATGGGGTAAAAGATTTTTATCATGACGGTAAACATATTGGTGGTATATGGCATTTTTTAAATACTATCAGAAGATTTATTGAAGAACAAAATTTTGATAAGGTAGTTGTATTTTGGGATGGAGAAGAAAATTCTTTAAGTAGAAAACTTCTCTATCCGAGATACAAAGAAAATCGTACAAAGGAAATTAATGAGTACAAAGAGAGCTCTTTCCAATCCCAAAAAGAACGAGTAAAACAATATTTAGAAGAGATGTTTATTAGACAAATAAACATTACTAATAATGAGGCGGATGATTTAATCGCCTACTATTGTCAGATATCTCACAACGAATTTAAAACCATTTTTTCGTCAGATAAAGACCTTACACAACTTATTTCGGATAAGGTGAGTGTCTATTCCCCATCGGCAAAACAAACGTATAAGAACGGGGATAAAATCAAAATCTACGACTATTCCATTCCACATGAGAACGTAAAAACTTATAAGATATTGGCGGGAGATAAGTCTGACAATATTGATGGGATTTATTATTTAGGTGAAAAAACTTTAATTAAATTATTCCCTGAGCTACTTGACGAAACAGTTAATATAACCGATATTTTAACAAAGGCCGAAAGATTGTTGTCTGAGGATAAAGACAATACAGTATTGAAAAATCTTCTGTCAGGAAAAACAAAAACAGGAATTTACGGAAACGAATTTTTTGAAATCAATGAAAAAATTGTAGACTTATCAAACCCATTAATTACCGATGAAGGTAAAACACTCGTAGAACTATATTACACAGAATCTTTAGACCCAGATGGGAGAGGACATAGGAATATCATTAAAATGATGATGGAAGATGGATTCTTTAAATTTTTACCAAAAGGGGACAATAATTGGGTAAACTTCTTAACCCCATTTTTAAAATTAACAAGAAAAGAGAAGAAAAATTATAAAAAAAAATAATAATTATTATGAAAGACCAAGAAACAACGAAATTAGAATTTTTAATGATGGTTAACGACAACATCATTGTCCAAAGATTTTTTAATGTAAGAAATTATAACCCTGACGCGAAAAACTCGGTTGAGTTTTATGAATATCTTTATGAGTTGAAGGGGACTTTAGAATACGATTTAAAAATGAAAGCGACAACTTATTTGTTGGACAATTCTTACGAAATTAAACAGAACCCAATGATGCTTGAAACGTCAAATACCGAGGGTCCTGAACATTTTAACATTTTTATTAAGGACGGAGATATGACAATTTGTCATAGACAGATGGACGCAAAAATCTTCCCACCTAAGATAAGATACACCGTAGACATACGCCCACACATAAAAAGTATACTTTCGGAATTGACTGACATTTTTTCGGCAGAAAATTTAACATACGAGTACCTTGGAATTCCGACTAAGGCTTAATATTTATCTTAAACAATACTAAAATTATATGGCGTCAAACAAAAATTTCGATTATCTAGGGAGTACTTTTCAGATACAATTATTAAATCAAATCATCGTAGATAAAGACTTTTCAAGGTCAATTATCGATGTAATTGAGAATAATTATTTTGAAAACAAATACTTTAAGATAATCATTCAAATGGTGAAGGAGTACTACTCCAAATACGAACACACCCCAACGTTTGACACTTTAGAACAAATTACAAAATCAGAACTACAACAAGAGTTGGCATCTAAAATTGTGTTAGACACATTAACAAAAATTAAAGATGCTCCGACTGAGGGACAAGAATTCGTTCAAGAGAAAGCGTTGAAATTCTGTAAACAACAAGAGTTACAGAAAGCGATTACTAAGGCTCAAAAAGTGATTGACGGGGGAGAGTTTGAGAATTACGATACTTTGGAAACACTCGTTAGAGAGGCTTTACAAGTAGGTGAGAGAGAAGATGGTATGGAAGATGTTTTTAACAACTTAGATGAGGTTTTAAACGAAGATTACAGACATCCAATACCAATGGGTATCCCAGGTATTGATAGACTCTTAAAAGGTGGTTTAGCGAGAGGTGAAATCGGTGTGGTACTAGCACCAACAGGTGTTGGTAAGTCAACATTGTTAACTAAAATCTCAAATCACGCATTTAACTTAGGGTATAATGTTCTACAAATATTTTTTGAGGATAACCCTAAAATCATTCAAAGGAAACACATCACATTATGGACGAAAGTACATCCTGATGAGTTAACTACGAAGAAAGAAGAAGTAATGGCTAAAGTCAAAGAGATTAAAGACTCAATGGAGAATAAGTTAATACTTAAAAAATTACCATCAGATACTGTAACTATGTTACAAATCAAAGGACAAATCAGAAAAATGATAGCTGATGGTATCAAAATTGACATGGTATTACTCGATTATATTGATTGTGTGGTACCTAACAAAAACCTTGGTGATGAATGGAAATCTGAAGGGTCGGTGATGAGAGCTTTTGAGGCGATGTGTCACGAGATGAATTTAGTAGGATGGACGGCAACTCAAGGTAACAGAAGTTCAATATCTTCTGAGGTTGTAACAACAGACCAAATGGGTGGGTCAATCAAGAAAGCTCAGGTTGGACACGTAATAATTTCCGTGGCAAAATCACTACAACAAAAAGAAATGAAATTAGCAACAATTGCGATTACTAAATCAAGAATTGGTGATGACGGTGTTGTATTTGAAAACTGTAAATTTGATAACGGTATGTTAGATATCGATACAGAATCATCAGTGACATTCTTAGGTCTTGAAGAACAGACAGAAGAAAGAAATAGACAACGAATCAAGGATTTGATTGATAAAAGAAAAGAAAGAGAAAAACAATAACCAAAAAAATAAAAAAAATAAGAATTAGTAGAACTATGGACGCATCACAAAAGATTTTATCGGACTTAACA
>Ga0214919_10003070_pt1 | contig 25644 bp, 22 predicted proteins | sample LL1503_MetaG_FD_177994 | JGI IMG/M metagenome (GOLD analysis project Ga0214919, IMG submission 177994) | Freshwater microbial communities from Lake Lanier, Atlanta, Georgia, United States - LL-1503 | ecosystem: Environmental > Aquatic > Freshwater > Lake | place: USA: Georgia | collected... | reverse complement strand
AGACCACTTTGGTCACCAGGTCGGAGCTGGCCCACAGGGCTTCTAGGCCGTAGGGGTTGGAAGTCGCTACAGCGGCTACTGCAGCTACCGCTGCGGCGGCAGGCGCGTCTGTTTGCGCTATCGCTTGCGAAACCGCGCCAAGGCAAAAGCACACACCTAATAAATACCTGACCGCATTAAATTTGAAGTTGACTCGATTTCGCATGACTCTTCCCAAAAAACAAAAACGCCCTCGTCAAACTTGGGCACGGCTAACCCTGTATTTAAAACTAGGGCGGGTGTCCGCTTGATAATACAACAGACCTATCCTCGCATGGATTCTGAGAATCAAATAGCGTCAACAATAGGGCCTTAACCCGACTTTTTTCATTTTATTGGTTAAATACTTTTCTTTTTGATATTGATATAAAAAAGGCGCCAGTTTCTATTTATAGATTACCATTCGAGCCATTGGCTGTGGATTGTTTTTGCGCTGTGTTGCGCTAAGGAGGTGTACAAATGACGGTATCTATGAATAGGTTTGTGTGGGCGTTTTTTTGTATCTTCGCCACTGCGTGGTCCCTGGCCGCCCAAGTGCCCAATGGCGTAGAGCTCGCCGCCAAGCAAGAACTGGTGCGCAGCAATGGCTCCGAGCCCGAAACGCTAGACCCGGCGTCGGCCGAATCGGTGGGGGCGAACCAAATTACCCGTGATTTGTTTGAAGGACTTACAGCGACCACGACCAGTGGACAGACAGTTCCCGGAGTGGCGGTTTCGTGGAAGCAGACTAACCCGACGGCCTGGGTATTTACTCTTAGGAAGGATGCCAAGTTTTCCAACGGTGACCCTATCACCGCCGAAGACTTTGTATATGGCTGGCGCCGCTACCTGGACCCAAAAACAGCTTCACCCTACGCCACTACGCTAGCCCCCTTTATTCTGAATGGCATGGACGTGGCCGAAGGCAAGAAACCGCTTAGCGAGCTCGGCGTGAAAGCTCTGGCCAAAGACCAGCTGGAAGTAAAGACACCGTTTCCAGTGGCGTTTTTGCTTGACCTGCTTTCCAACACCCAATTTGCACCCATCAACAAAGCGGTGGTCGATAAATTTGGCAAAGACTGGACCAAGCCCGGCAATATGGTGGGCAATGGCGCTTACGTGATGAAGGAATGGCGGGTCAACAGTGCGGTCGTGCTAGAGAAAAACCCGCACTACTGGGATGCCAAGTCAGTGGTGCTGAACAAGGTCAGCTACCTCTCTATTGAAGACGCTACCGCGGACGTCAAAATGTTCCAGTCTGGCGATACGGACTATGTGCAAGGTTTGCCGCCCGGTTCGTATGAACAATTCAAAAAGAGCCATCCCACGGACATAAAGAACGGTCCGATGCTGGGCTTGCGCTTTTATGCGCTGAACAACAAAGACCCCTTGTTCAAAGATGTGCGCGTGCGCAAAGCGCTATCTATGGTGATTGACCGCGATACCCTTGCCAGTAAAGTGACAGCCGATGGCCAAATCCCCGCCTATGGAGTGATCGTCAGAGGCGTCAATGGAGCAGAGGTCACCGCCTATGACTGGGCCGCGTGGCCTATGGAAAAGCGGGTGGAAGAGGCCAAGAAATTACTGGCCGCTGCCGGTGTGAAACCCGGAACCAAAATCAATTTCACCTACAACACCGATCAATACCACAAGAAAATGGCTATTTTCGCGGCCTCCGAGTGGAAAACCAAATTGGGCCTGGAAACCGAGATGGAGAACATGGAGTTCAAGGTGCTGCTGAAAAAGCGGCACGACGGAGAGTTTCAGATCGCCCGCCATGGTTGGATAGCTGATTACAACGATGCGACTACGTTTTTAACCTTGGTCCAATGTGACTCCGATGCCAATGACAACAAAAATTGCAACCGCAAGGCCGAAGACTTGATCAACCAGGGCAATCAGGCGCTCGATCCTGCCAAGCGCAAAGCGCTGCTCACCAGCGCGGCCAAATTGGTTATGGAAGACTACCCGATGATCCCATTGCTTCAATACACCTTGCCGCGATTGATCAAGTCCTATGTGGGGGGCTATTTTGAAAGCAACCCCATGGATCGCTTTCGCAGCAAAGATTTATACCTGATCAAACACTGATCGCCTGGGGTACTGCGGGCGCATTGCATGTGGAAATACACCCTGCGTCGCATATTGGCGACGCTGCCGACCTTGCTCACTGTGATTACCGTGTGCTATCTGATGCTGCACATGACGCCAGGCGGGCCATTTGACAGCGAGCGCAAAGTATCCGCTGCCGTACTGGCTAATTTGCAAGCGAAATACCACCTAGATTTACCGCTGTGGCAACAGTATTTGTTCTACCTGAATAATTTATTGCACGGTGATTTAGGCGCCTCATTTCGCTACGCCGACTGGTCGGTTAATGACTTGGTGGCCAAGGCATTGCCGGTGTCCTTGTTGATCGGCGGTTTGTCCATGCTCATTGCGGTGATCGCCGGCGTGTTACTCGGTATCTGGGCGGCGCTGCGGCAAAACAGCTGGGTAGACCACACGCTCATGGTGTTTTGCAATATCGGCGGATCCGTACCCTCTTTTGTGATCGGTCCTTTGCTCGTTACCGTGTTTGCGCTTTGGCTGCATTGGCTGCCCTCGGGGGGCTGGAATGAGGGCGAGTGGCGCTTTGTCGTTCTTCCCGTCACCTTGCTTGCGGTGATCAATCTGTCCACAGTGGGTCGGGTGATGCGGGGCAGTTTGATCGAGGTACTGAGTTCCACCTTTATTCTGGCAGCCCGGGCAAAAGGCCTGCCCGTGTCCACCATCGTACTGCGCCATGCTTTGCGCCCGGCACTCATCCCCGTGGTTTCGGTACTTGGGCCTTTGGCGATTTCATCCATTACCGCAGCCGTCGTGACCGAGACCTGGTTTTCGTTGCCCGGTTTGGGCAAGTTGATTGTCAACGGCGCGTCCAATCGCGACTACACCTTGGTCCTGGGTCTGGTGGTTCTGGTTACTTTTGTGGCGGTATTGCTCAATTTACTGGTTGACCTAGCGTATGCCTTACTCGATCCCAAAATCCGCTATTGAAATAGCGCCACCACCGCGCAGTCCGTGGTTAGATGCACGGCAGCGCTTTATGCGTAATCGGGCGGCGGTCATCAGCTTGGCCATCATGGTAATGATTGCGCTGGTCTGCCTGGTAGGGCCCTGGTTATCACCCCATGCTTATGACGATACCGATTGGAACCAAATGGGCATAGGCCCGACCTGGGACCACTGGCATCTTTTCGGAACCGACGAGCTGGGCCGCGATTTGTTGGTCCGCACTTTAATCGGCGGGAGGATATCGCTCACAGTGGGGGTGCTGGCCACGCTGGTATCGGTATTGCTTGGCGTTGCCTGGGGTTCCGTAGCCGGGTTTGTCGGCGGAAAAATAGACGCCTTCATGATGCGTATTGTCGATATTTTGTATGCCATCCCCTATCTGCTGATTGCGATCATGATGGTGACGATTTTGGGGCGCGACTTTTACCTGGTCGTCCTCACCATTTCAGCCTTTTCCTGGATGGACATGGCCAGGGTAGTACGGGGCCAAACCTTGTCGATTAAATCCAAGGAATACATAGAGGCCGCCCGTGCCATCGGCGTACCGACTTACCGCATTATTTTTTCGCATGTGGTGCCCAACCTTTTGGGCATCGTTGTGATTTACACCTCCATCACGGTACCCGGTGTAATACTGACTGAATCCGTATTGTCGTTTCTAGGCTTAGGCGTGCAGGAGCCCATGACCAGTTGGGGCGTGCTGATTCATGACGGGGCCAATGTCATGGAAAGCAGCCCCTGGATGATTTGGTTTCCCGGCGCGGCACTGACCTTGACGCTGTATTGCGCCAATTTTTTAGGTGACGGTATGCGCGACGCGCTGGATCCTAAGACCCGATGAGCGACTCTAAGCAAACCCCAAACGACGCCTTGCTGCAAGTGCGCAATTTGCAGGTGCAGTTCGCCACCAACGATGGTCCGGTGTATGCCGTCAACGGCCTCAACTTTGCGATGCAGCGCGGTGAAACCCTAGGTATCGTGGGGGAATCGGGTTCAGGTAAGTCACAGACCGCCTTGGCCATCATGGGCTTGCTGGCGCGCAATGGGCGTGCCACCGGCTCCGTGGACTACCAAGGCCGCAATTTGTTGGCGCTCACAGAGCAGCAACTCAATACGGTGCGCGGCAGCCAGATTGCCATGGCCTTTCAGGATCCGATGACAGCGCTCAACCCCTACCTGACGGTTGAACGCCAGATGACCGAAACCTTGCAGTTGCACAAAGGCATGGACCGCAAGATGGCACGTGCCAGCGCCGTGCGCATGCTCGATGCCGTAAAAATTCCTGCTGCGGCCTCGCGCATTGGCATGTACCCGCATGAGTTCTCGGGCGGTATGCGCCAACGCGTGATGCTGGCTATGGCGCTGCTGTGCGAGCCCGCCATCTTGCTCGCCGATGAGCCCACTACGGCACTGGACGTTACGGTGCAAGCTCAGGTGTTGGCCTTGCTACGCGAGTTGCAACAAGACATGGGGATCGCGATCTTGCTGATTACGCATGACTTGGGCGTAATCGCCGGCCTGTGCGATCAGGTATTGGTGATGTACGGTGGGCGTGTCATGGAGCAAGGCAGTGTGGGCCATATTTTTCACCAGGCTTCGCATCCCTACACGCGCGGGCTTCTAGGTGCTATTGCACGCATCGATGGCCAGGGCGGGCCCTTGGTGCCCATTGCCGGCAGCCCGCCGCAGATGGGGCAGTTGCCCGCGGGTTGTCCGTTCGCGCCGCGCTGCACCTGGGCTGACGGTAGGTGCGATTCGCAAGTGCCTGCCCTGCAAGACATTCCCGCAGTACAGGGTGAACTGCCGATGCGCTATTGGGCCAAGCGGGCGTGCCATCGTGCTCCTGAGTTCCTAAACTTTCGGCTGGATGGGGGAGCGGCCCATGGCTGATCTCAAGACGCCTTTGCTGCAAGTGCGCGATCTGCAAGTCCATTTCCCGGTGCGCATGGCCGGTGCCTGGCCATGGGCGCCTTGGGGCAAGGTGAAAGCGGTTGACGGGGTTTCTTTTGACTTGCATGCAGGCCAAACCCTGGGCGTGGTGGGCGAGTCCGGCTGTGGCAAGTCCACGCTGGCGCGCGCTCTGCTCCATCTGCATCCTGCTACTGTGGGCAGCATACTGTGGAATGGCAAACAAATGGTCGGCGCCTCCAAGGCCGACTGGATGGCGGTGCGCAAAGACATACAAATGGTGTTTCAGGATCCGCTGGCAAGTCTGAACCCGCGCATGACAGCGGGACAGATTATTGGTGAGCCGCTGCGCATCCACCGCCCCGAAGTATCGGCTGGCGATAGAGCGCAAAAAGTTCGCATGCTCATGGACAGGGTGGGCCTGACTGCGCAGCAAGTCAACCGCTATCCCCATGAGTTTTCTGGGGGGCAATGCCAGCGCATCGGGATTGCGCGCGCCCTGATTTTGGAGCCCCAACTGGTGGTGTGCGACGAGCCGGTTTCCGCCTTGGATGTGTCGATTCAGGCCCAGATAGTGAATCTCTTGGCCGAGCTACAAAAAGACCTCGGCCTGGCGCTCTTGTTCATCGCGCATGACTTGGCCGTGGTGCGCCACATCAGCCAGCGGGTGATGGTCATGTATTTGGGGCGCACCATGGAAATCGCCAGCCGCGAAGCGCTGTACAGCGCCGCGCGCCACCCTTACTCTCGTGCGCTGCTTTCGGCCATTCCCATTTTGGACCCGGAAATCGAGCGCAATCGTTTTCGGCAATTATTGGCGGGGGAGCTGCCGTCGCCCTTGAACCCGCCTTCAGGTTGTGTTTTCCATACGCGCTGTCCTCAGGCGCAAGAGAAGTGCAGTCTTGACATACCCGATTTGCAATTGGATGTACAAGCCAATCATCTAGCTTGCCACTACCCGGATGCTCGGCCTTAGCAGCGGCTTTAAGCGCGCGGTCTATGCGCTTGGACGGTTGCGCGCATCGCGCAACAATTGGCGTAGTTGCTCGGTCGGCAGGTAGTCACAAATCAAATGGGTTCTGGCCTCAGTTGGGTGTTTATTGACTACCCCATGCACTGCGCTATTGTTAAGCGCCCAGGCCTCACCCACTTGCATGTGAAATGACTGCTTGTCCGCCAACATGATGGCCTGCGGATTGGTCACCACTGGAAAGTGGATGCGGACAGTGCGTTCAAAGTATGCGCCCTGATCGATATGGGGTCTGATCTCGCCATTGGCGCGTAATTTCGCAAAAAGGCAGCGCTGCGGCGGCGCCTGGAAGGTCTCGTAAATCAATGCACGGGTAAACGGTAGCGACGCCAATACCTCACGGTCTTCAATTGGCAAGTCGCCTTCTGCGGGCGCATAGCCCCGCAAAAAAACCGCCTCCGTTTGCACATGCACCCCCACCCGTCCGCCCCGGGTGCCCCATAGTGCGTCTGCAATGGTGTGAAATTCGCCGAGGAGCTTGGCAAGGTCGAAACTGACCGGCAGCCTGAGGCAACTGCCTATGAGTGCATGCTTATCAGGCTTTGTTTCTGCCAATTGTTGCGACATTCCCAATGTCCTATTCAAATTTGTTGAGGGTTCCGGCAGCCCTTAAGCGCGCTACTCTAAAAAAAGATGGCGAACGGCAACTATGTATTGCCGCTCGCCAAGTCCGTTCGCTTCGCAAATAAGCTTGCCGCCGCCTTTGCAGGGTCAGCAGCAAGTTTTTTCTCTTAGAAGGAGAAAGTTCCGCGCAGGTAGAAGGTCCGCCCAATCGGATCTGTGAATCGCGGGTCATACCCGGCTTGGAAGGTTGCTAATTGGTAGCTGGTAGGCGGCTCAACATCAGTCAAGTTGCGTATGCCAACGGTGATGGCAGCGGCTTTCGATGGACTCCAAGTGGTGTAGGCATCGTAAGTCACGTATTCACCCACTGGAGCGCCGGTGTAGCCCTTCAACTTCTTGTTAGACGTAGTCGCTTGATCTGCATAGCCCGATTTGTAATTTCCGGCTAAACCAGTCGAAAACTCGCCGTTGGACCAAATAACGCTCGCCTTATGCGTCCATTTGAATACCGGGCCACTACCTTCATAAACACCGATGTTTTGTATCCAAGGCCCACCTTCATAATCTTGGTATTCGTATTTGTCTACGTAGGTACTCGCAGCGTTAAAGCTGATAGTTCCGGAACCTGCGATATTGACTCTGTAATTGGCATTCAGATCTAAACCAGAGGTATTGAGCCCGCCGAGGTTTTGGCTACGCAGGTCCACGTAACCGCAGCTTGGTCCAGGACAGGCATTGCCACCTTGCGAAAGGCCGCCATTGGCATTGCGGTGAAACAAATAGTTGAACTTATCCGAACCAAACACCGTAGTGTCCGGTAAAGACCCAATGGTGTGCTCCACATTGATGGACCAAATATCTGCGCTTAAAGTCAGGCCTTTTTGCAGCTCGGCAACCGCTCCCAGGCTGATGGTTTTGGAAGTCTCCGGCTTGAGATCTGCGTTCCCTCCGTATTGCGCAGTGAATTGGCTGGTTTTCCCGGTAACGCGGTCGGTCACACTGGCCGTGTTGGTAAAGACATTGGCCGCAAAGGCGTCGTACAAAGAGGGTGCCCTGAAACCTGTCGATGCAGAGCCACGGATCAGTAACTCCGTCATCGGTTGGTACCTCACAGCAACTTTGGGATTGAAGGAACTGCCCATGCCGCTATAGGAATCCGCGCGGCCTGCGGCGGTTACTTCCAACTCTTTGGACAAGGGGATATTGAATTCGCCAAACAATGCGCTTACGGTGCGGGCTCCCTTGTTATTGGTCATGGGATCGAAGCCGGTGCTGCCTTTAAGCGCTACGTTTAAGGCCATATCATCCCCGGCTTGCTGCATTTTGTCGTCCGAGAAACTGCCTCCCACGGCGACTGATACCGGTCGGCCTGTACCCAACAAATCGCCTAGGGCGCGGCTCGCATGGAAATCGACGCCCGTGGACTTGGCCGTCGCAATTTGCTGCGATCCTGAGTACCCGGCAGCCTTGATATACGCTAAACCTGCCGCGCTTTGATCGCCAAATGGATTGATAACCCCTGAAGCGATTCCATCGGCGATCAGCGCACCGTCGGTGTAGCCACTGAGTGATACCTGGACCTTGTTTTCGTTGTAAGTGGCCGCGGCCTGGTAATCCCAAGCGCCCCAGGTTCCATCTATCGACGCAACGATACGCTGCTGTGTATTGGTGTTTTTATCCATGCGCTCTCCAGAGGTGAGATCGCGCCAGTTGATATAGACGAATCCAGGATTAATCAAGACATTCTTGCCGTAACCTTTTGTACCCACTTCACCGTAGAGTCCCATGAAGCCTGGGTTGTAGGGATTGTTAACGCTGTTGTAGGCAATGGCGCCTGTGTTACCGGGGAAGTAGGGGTTGGGCGTCGTTCCATTGGGTAGGAAGCGGTTCATCGGCTGGCCGAAATACGGTACCGGCGCAATTTTGCTTTGCACAACGGACTGGCTATAAAAATACTCTAGGCCTAACTGGGTGTTGGCGTCAAGTTTCTTGGTGCCCTTGAGGAAGCCCGACGTACGCTCCGATTTCGGTATGTAGTCCACAAAACCTGAGGTTGACTCTTTACATGCTGTGGCAAAGCTGGTGTCCACGGTAATGTTCGGGTTGGCGTTGCAGGCAGGTGCCGCAGGATTCATCCAGTTACCCACCGCAAATTCTTCTTGTCCGTAGTTCGCGGGGAAGGGGTTTACCGAGAGTCCGCCTGGGTAGCGCTTGTTGATCGAGCGTTGCAATCCACCAAGATTGGTCTGGCGCTGCATATCGACAAAGCCAAAAATGTTGTAGCCATCTTTGTCCAAGTCGCCAACTCCAAGCCCGAGGTTAACGCCATTGGCCTCGCCGCCGGCTTTACCAGGTTGGTCAATCCCAATCGTGAAAGAGCCCCCGGTGAAGTCGTCACGCGTAATAAAGTTAATGACACCACCGATAGCATCAGAACCATAGAGAGACGATGCACCGTCACGCAGCACTTCGATGCGATTAATGGCCGCAAAGGGGATCATGTTCAGGTCAGGCGCATCACCGCTGATCGAGTTACTGGCGATGCGACGCCCGTTCAGCAAGATCAAAGTTTTGTTGGCGCCCAGCCCGCGCAGGTCCGCATAAGAAGCTCCGCCTGTGCCCGCACCGACGACCTGGCTGGTTCCCGTCGAAGATTGCATGGCGGTGATAGCGGCCATGGCTTGTTCGGTGGTAGTTACGCCCGATTTCTTGAGGTCGTCCATTTTCAAAATGGTGACTGGAACCGCAGTCTCTGCATCAATACGCTTGATGGCCGAACCGGTGATCTCGACACGCTGCAGGTTGCTAGCGCTGTCCTGCGCGAAGACCGGTTGCAAGGTCGCCATCGACATGGTCGCACCACAGGCAATGCATGCGGATCGCGTGAGTAGGTTTAGCTTGAACTTTGGGGCGTTTCGATTCATGGTTTCTCCAACGAAAAGGGTTAAAAAACAAACTAAAGACCAAGTTACGCCCTCAGGCGGGGAGCTTTGTGGTCTACAGTTCGGCTATCGCTTAAAATTTTTTAACGATTTGGTTATTTTCACACCAAATTTCACAAAAAAGTAACAATTTCTTGCGTTTTTTCTTAGGAGAATTGCCTGGTGTTGTAAAGAAGGCTTGGCGCGGGCTCTACCCAGGTTCGGGGGCATGGTCCAAGTAGCTTTAAGTGGCGGCGTGCGCACGTAAGGTTCAGCGAGGTTGCTTGGCGCCGAAAAGGCGGGCCTAACCCGGCCCTTGCGATCTAACAATTTTTTAAATAAAAAGTAAATTTGGAGAGTAATAGCTACATGCTGGCAAAAAAATACTTTTTCATGGCCGGCCTGCCTAGATCGGGCAGCACCCTGTTGTCAGCGCTGTTGGGCCAGAACCCGGAGATTTATGCAGGCCCGTCTAGCCCTGTTTTTTCAAGCATGGCTTTGCTTGAAAACCACTTCAGGGTGGATCCGTTTTTCAGTGGCTTTCCCAAAATTCCCCAGGGAAATTCCATCATCGCCAATATCATCAATCAGTACTACAGCGATGTTGATAAGCCGGTGGTGATCGATAAAAATCGGGCCTGGACGGGCAATATCAGATTTATCGAAGGCTATATCAAGCAAGAAGCCAAGGTCATCTGCCCCGTGCGTGATGTGGATGAGATACTCGCGTCATTTATTGCGATGATTCACCGCAACCCTTATCGCGAAGGCAATGAGCGATTGAATATTATTGATGAACAACTGGTACGCAATGGGATAGCGCTCAATGACAATAATAGGTGCGACTATATTGCCGGACCACAAGGTATTCTCGGTCAATCCATGCAGGCCATGCAAGATGGTCTGGACCAAGGGTTTGCGGATCGCATGCTTTTTGTCGAATACAAGCGCCTCGTGGCCAGTCCTGACAAGGTAATGAGAGAAATATATGAATTTTTGAGCATGTCGTCCTTCTCGCATAATTTTATCGATATAGAAAATAAGGAAAGAGAAAACGACATTGCGACCTATGGCATGTCTGACATGCATGAGGTGCGCAAGGAAATTTCGCGCGCAAATATAAATCCCAAAATCGTGTTATCAAAATATGTATTAGACCGCTGCGGAAAATTAGATTTCTGGAGACTTTAGTCATATATTTTTACTCTAATTAGCTTATCGCGCCATGAAACTTGCTACCCCTTTTGTTCAATTACCAATTCGCTTTGATGCGGAAAGATTGGCGTACGAAATCGGGCAGTTCACAGAGAGCGAGTGGAATGCCCATCCCTTAAATTACACCGGAAACTCGGCACTGCGACTGATTACCGTCAACGGCGGAGCCAATGACGCAATAAGTGGTGAAATGATGCCTACGCCCTACCTGCAGCGCTGCGAATATGTGCAGCAAGTGCTGGATGCTTTCGAAAGTGTGTGGAGCCGGTCGCGCTTCATGCGCTTGCAGCCCGGAGCGGTGGTGCCACCGCACTGCGATATCAATTACCACTGGATTAATCGAACCCGAATTCATATTCCGGTGATCACGCATCCCGACGTCCATTTTATTTGCGACGGGCAGCAGGTGCATATGGCAGAGGGTGAGGCCTGGATATTTGATAACTGGCGTCAACACACAGTTCTAAATAACTCGAATATTACTCGCATCCATCTAGTAGCCGATACAGCTGGCTCACCCTATTTTTGGGATTTGGTCTCGCACGGTGACCCCGCCGGCGGTTTCAAGGGAAGCCGGGCGGCTGAAATAATGCAGCACCAACCTGGCTACTGCCCGACGCTATCGACTGAAAGGTTTTCTTCGCATGCACTAATGCCTGTCAGCGAGGTAAAAATGTTGTGTCAGACTATTCTTCAAGACCTGCCGGATGAAGATACTGATATCCACGCCGCACTTAAATCTACCTTGACCAAGGTGCTGAGTACTTTCATGTATGTCTGGGAATCGCTCTGGCATTTATATGGTGATAGCCCCAGTAATCTACACCATTTTCGCAGTTATGTTCATCAAATCAAATCCGGTATGTTGTCAATTCCCGATGCCATCAGACTGCGGTCCAACGGGCAAAGCGCAATTCGAATTATTCAGTTGCACTTACTGGATCCTGCGGTACGGGCAAAATATATTGTTAATAGCCAAACACCTATTATCCAAATTCAAGGTAAAACCCGAGATTTTTTCGATCGTCCGGTGTTTGTGATGGCAGCTCCGCGCTCCGGTAGTACTTTGCTATTTGAGACTCTTGCATGCGCTTCGGATTTATCCTCGATCGGCGGGGAAAGTCATTCGATATTTGAGACGATCCCGGCACTTAGTCCAGTGCATCTAGACGGATGTGACAGTAACCGGCTAACGGACAGCCATGCCACGCCCGCCATTGCAGATGCCGTCAGGCGGGGATTTGCGTCCTTGCTGCGTGACCATGAAGGAAACTCGATTGAAATCGGGGACGTCAGCCGGGTTCGGCTGCTAGACAAACTGCCCAAGAATGCGTTGCGGATTCCGTTTATCCAAAAGATTTTTCCAGATGCGCTGTATATTTATTTATACCGTGACCCTTGGCAAAGTATCAGCAGTATGATGGACGCATGGCAATCCGGCAACTGGGTCACCTACCGAGACATAATTGCAGACGGTAAGCCCTGGTCTTTACTGTTAACGCCGAATTGGCGTGAGCTGCGAAGCAAGTCTCTTGAATATATTTGTGCCAGTCAATGGGTGGAAGCAAATCAGCATATTATGTCTGATTTGCAGAAAATATGTCCCGACCGATATATCTGCATCAATTATGACGACTTAATTCGGGACGCCAACCGATCGGTAAATTTCATTTGTGATTTCGCAAACATTAAATTTGATCGACATCTTTGCGAGCGCGTCTCTTCGGAGTTACCATTGTCCCAGTATACGCAGTCAGCGCCGGACCCCAAAAAATGGGAGCGGAATTTTGATGTCATAAAAAATGTGGAAGCCTTGTTTACGGCTACCATGGAGCAAGCCCTACAATTTTGTAAGGCGCGTCAGCCCGGTTAATTTGCACGGATAACTCAAATATATTTAACCTGCATCATTAAATCTGTATTTGTGCTTATTAACTACAAGTTGGTCTAATTGGGCAACTCTGTCCCTAATCTCTTGGCTGTAATATTGTGCATAATGGCTGTGCTCCGAGGCGTTTTCGTGCCCTCTGCGCTGCAGGAAATGCGACATCTCACTGCTGATCGACACTCCACTTTTCAATAGTACCGCAATCAAACTCTCTTGTAACTCCTCCGTCTTGGCCAGTTGCGGTTCGGTGGGCGCGTCCGCATACATCCATTGGTAGAGGAAACTGTATAAGCCAAGAGCACTTCCGTGTAGGCGCCCTAATACACTTCGAGGAATGTTCATGCCCGAGGCGACAAAGTGGTCAGGTAGCTGAGTCAATATTTGGTTTAGTAAGGGAATATTATCATTGAGCGACAGTAAACGCTCCATGGTCGCGTTGAAGTCCAAGGTCTTAGCCTTACTGGTTGCCATAAAGAGCGGATTGGAGTGCTTTTTCTGTAGCTGAAAAAAATACCAGGAAATATAAAAATCCCAAGGATTTCTTACGCACCCAATGATTGGTAAGGCGGCATACTGCTCGGGTATATATCTGGCTGGGAAATGGTAACCGATGGTTTGATTATTTGGGAAATACAGATTGACAAAACGGTTCACAAATGTTCCAGCGGATTTGTGTAGGTGAATATAAATAAACTTTTCGGTGACTATCATATTTTGGCTTACTTGGGGGCTAAAGCTCGTTATGCTGAAGGTGTCAAATGTTGCGCTTCCAAGTTTTCAAATTGTCGCAGTTTGTATTTGGAGCAGACTTTTTTCTTGAATAGTGATAAAGTGCTTCATTATTGATCAATTCCTCTTAGGTATTGCAAATCGTGCCACTGGATAACGGGTTCAATCTGCGCGGACTAGATGCACCAGGCGTCTGGGACATCCACAAAGCATTTTTGCACTTGCGTGCCATCGGCCTAGCCGACGGCAAACGCACCGCACAGCGCCGCTTAAAGGACTTAAATTTTCTTCCTGCTTCGCTGGTGCCGGCCATTGTGCAGGATGACATGGGACGGGGCGCGAACCCTTTATTGCTTGATTGGGCTGTTGCGCGAGCACGTAAGCAGCGGCGGTTGGTTTTGTTCGCCCAGCTGCTGCAGTTGGCCTCCGGGGTGCTCTGTCTTTATGCGAATGACGCGCGTGGCGCGCGCTACTGGGTGCGCGTTGATGGCGTTTCGACCGACAGCAGCCACCAAGCCGTATTAGCAGGTATCGCCCAATTGCAGTTGCATGTGGGTAAAGCGATCACACTCATCCCGCATGGCACATTGGTCGCTCTCTTACGCGATACAGCCGCCCCTCCTCAGGTGCTTCTATACCTTGGCGCATACCTGCCAAGCACTTTCTCTAGCGCCCCAGTCGTCAAGAGGACATCCAAGTCTGCGTACCTTGCACGCCTGGAGTCCGAGAGCATCCACATCATTCGCGAAGCTGTTGCCGAATCGGATAAGCCCGCGATGTTGTATTCAGCGGGCAAAGACAGCTCCGTAATGGTGCAACTTGCGCGGAAGGCTTTTTATCCGGCACGCCCTCCTTTTCCCTTGTTGCATGTGGACACGCGGTGGAAATTCCAGGAGATGTATCGCTTTCGAGATCAAATAGCCCAGGCGAATCAAATGGATTTAATCGTCCATATTAATTCGGACGCAATTTCCAAAGATATCAATCCCTTTGTGCATGGTTCAACTTTGCATACGGATATTACAAAGACGGAGGGACTGAAGCAGGCCTTAGATTTATACAAATTTGATCTTGTGTTGGGTGGGGCAAGAAGGGACGAAGAAGCATCTCGGTCCAAAGAGCGGATATTCTCCTTTCGAAGTGCAATGCATCAATGGAACCCCAAGCAGCAACGCCCAGAGCTTTGGAATCTGTACAACGCGAAAAAAAACCAAGGCGAGGGAATTCGGGTATTCCCACTTTCTAATTGGACAGAACTCGATATCTGGCATTACATATACCAAGAAAATATTCCAGTGGTGCCACTCTATTTTGCCAAAAAACGTGCTGTTGTTGTCCGTGATGGAATGTTGCTTATGGTGGACGATCATCGTTTCCCCCTTGCGCCGGGTGAATCCATATTGGAAAAAACCGTGCGTTTTCGTACTTTGGGTTGCTATCCCTTAACCGGTGCAATGGAGTCAAGCGCAACAACTTTGGAGGAAATTATCCTGGAGCTAGTAAGGGCGCGTACATCTGAACGAATAGGACGCGCTATCGACAGCGATTCGTCGGGCAGCATGGAGAGAAAAAAGCAGGAAGGTTATTTCTGATGGCGGGAAATAAGAAACTCCGCAGCTCGAAGCCGTCAAGCACGAAAGCCAAGACGGCAGGCGATGGGTATTTCCCAGCCACTATTTCGGATTTCATTGACGCCCAACAGCGGCAGGATTTGCTTCGATTTATAACTTGCGGAAGCGTCGATGATGGTAAGAGCACCTTGATTGGTAGATTGCTTTGGGAAGCGAATCAAATTACCGAAGATCAGCTTAAAAATTTAGCCACTGATTCTAGAAAATATGGCGGTCAAGGCGAGGGGCTGGATTTCGCCTTGCTTGTCGATGGTCTATCGGCAGAGCGTGAGCAAGGAATCACGATTGATGTGGCATACCGCTATTTTTCAACGCCAAAACGCAAATTCATCGTTGCAGACACGCCCGGCCATGAACAATATACGCGAAATATGGTCACAGGTGCTTCCACGGCGGACGCTGCAGTCTTGTTAGTGAATGCGAGCCTGGGGTTACTTACTCAGACCAGGCGCCATGCCTTTTTGGCGTCCCTCTTGGGCATACGCCATTTGGTTCTGGTCATCAATAAGATGGACCTGGTAGCGTTCAGCGAAGAGGTTTTTTGGAAAATTAAAGCTGAATTTGAAAGCTACGTACAGGCAATGGGATTTACCTGCCTTACAACTATTCCGGTCTGTGCAGTCAAGGGGGACAATATTTCCCTGCCGTCACCAAATACGCCTTGGTATGCAGGCCCGACGTTAATGGCCTTTCTGGAATCGATGAATGTCGAACCGCATGTGGGCGAGCAAATGGTATTTCCAGTGCAATGGGTGACGCGCACTGGTTCTGATTTCCGTGGTTTCAGTGGTACCGTGGCACAAGGAAGGATTTGTCTTGGCGACGAAATCCGGGTCAGCGCCTCCGGTCAGACTGCTGTGGTAACTGGCATTGTGTCCATGGACGGTGATCGTGCATCCGCCATGCCCGGCCAAGCTGTTACTTTTTGTTTGGATAAAGATATTGACATATCGCGAGGCGATGTTATTTCCTTGAGTCAATTTCCGCTCGATTTGACGGATCAATTCGAGGCAACTTTGGTATGGCTTCACCAGGAAGAGGGTCTCCCCGGTCGAAACTATGATTTGAAATTGGCCAACCAATGGGCATCTGCGTCCATTACAAATATAAAGCACCGTGTGGATGTCGGCGCGCTTACGCTGGAACCTAGTAAAGGTATGCGCATGAATGACATTTCCACCTGCACGCTATCAACATCCAAGCCATTGGTTTTCGATGAATTTTCCCATTGCAAAGAACTGGGAAGTTTCATTTTGGTAGATCGTTTTACGCATGCTACTGTCGCGGCGGGAATGATTAAACACAACTTGCGCCGTGCTCAAAATATCCGAAGGCAGTCTTATTCCCTTGGGCTCATAGACCGCGAACGCCTCAATGGCCATCAAGGTCAGGTAATTTGGTTCACTGGATTGTCCGGCTCCGGCAAATCAACGCTCGCAAATGCGCTGGAAGTTGAGCTCCATACCAGAGGCCTGCGAACCTATGTACTCGATGGTGACAATGTGCGGCATGGTCTGAACAAAGATTTGGGCTTTACCGAAGCTGACCGTGTGGAGAACATACGCCGAATTGCCGAAGTTGCCAGGTTAATGATGGATGCCGGTCTCATCGTGATGACGGCCTTCATTGCTCCTTACGCGCGAGATCGAGAAATGGCGCGAGAACTAATTGGCATTGACCGCTTTTTCGAGGTATACGTGAGTACGCCATTGGACGTCTGCGAACAACGTGATGTCAAGGGCCTCTACAGAAAGGCAAGGAAGGGAGAAATCCCCAACATGACGGGTATCAACAGCCCTTATGAGGCCCCGCAGCATCCTCACTACGAAGCCAAAGCAGGTCTATTCACTATTGATGCGATCGTCCGGGACTTGGCCAAGATGCTCCTTGCCACTTAAGTCGATTCCACCGTCACCTCAGCGGCCCCCGTTTGGGCTTGCACAATCGCCCCGATCGTGTACACCGTTTCCCCCGCATCGCGCAGAGTTTTGGCGCATGCGTTTGCATGCGCGGGGTCGATGACGACCACCATGCCGATGCCATTGTTAAAGGTGCGGTTCATCTCCACGTCGTCAATGCCCGCAGTGGCCTGTAGCCAGGCGAATAACTCGGTTTGCGGCCAACTACCTTTGACCAGCTGAGCCGCGCAGTCCTCGGGCAGTACGCGCGGGATGTTTTCTAGCAGGCCGCCGCCGGTGATATGCGCCAGGGCCTTGATCGGGTGCGCCGCTAGCGCGGCCAACACGTTTTTCACATAGAGCCGGGTCGGCTCCATCAGGGCTTGCTTAAAGGGTTTGCCGTCCAAGGTGGCTGGCAACTGGTCTGCGGCACGTTCTATGCACTTGCGTACCAGGCTAAAGCCATTGGAATGTACGCCGCTGGAGGCCAGGCCCAGCACAACGTCGCCGGGCTTGACATCGGCGCCGGTCAAGATTTTGGATTTTTCTACCGCGCCCACCGCAAAACCGGCCAGGTCGTATTCGCCGGCCGGGTACATGCCCGGCATTTCGGCGGTTTCGCCCCCGATCAGCGCGCAACCCGATAGCTCGCAGCCCTTGGCAATACCGCCGATAACGGCTGCCGCCGTGTCCACATCGAGCTTGCCGCAGGCAAAGTAATCCAGAAAAAACAAGGGCTCAGCGCCTTGCACCAGCACGTCGTTGACGCTCATGGCCACCAGGTCGATGCCCACGGTGTCGTGCATATTCCATTCAAAAGCCAGTTTCAGCTTGGTGCCCACGCCATCGGTACCGCTGACCAGCACCGGCTCTTTATAGCGCTTGGGCACCTCGAACAAGGCGCCAAAGCCACCTATGCCCGCGAGCACGCCTTCACGCATGGTTTTGCGCGCCAACGGCTTGATGCGCTCGACCAAGGCGTCCCCGGCATCGATGTCCACACCGGCAGATTTATAGGATAAAGGGCTGGCGGCGGGCGGGGGCGAAGTGGTCATGGAATGTGCGGGGCTGGGGCAGGCTTGCCTGCGAGAGGGAAATCGGGGCGTGCCCGATAGAATCAGTCTTCGATTTTACGGTCTTACCCCAGTCCCCTCTTGGAGAAGCATTGACGGACTCCCAAAAAAGTGCCGCCGCCTGGGCTGCCATTGTTGCCTTGTGCGTGCTGACCCTGTGGCTGCTGGCGCCGGTGCTGGCCCCTTTTGTCTTCGCCGCCGTACTAGCCTATGCGCTGACCCCTTTGGTGGATTGGCTCGATGCCCGTCTGCGTGGCGCACTGCCTCGCGTGTTGGCGGTGGTATTGGTGGAAATACTGGTATTGATGCTGCTGGTCGGCTTGGTACTTCTGCTGGTACCGATTTTGGTCAAGGAATTGCCGCTGATGCGTGAGCAGTTGCCCGGCTTTCTAGAACAGCTCAACGCCGCTGCGCAGCCCACTTTGCGCAAACTTGGCCTGCACTTTAGTCTTGAGCCGGCGGGCATCAAAGCCTTTGTCATGACCTACCTGAGCGCCAATGTGGAAGACGCCATGGCTTCGGTGCTGTCCTCGCTCAAGCTCGGCGGCAGCGCCGCCTTGGCCATCGCCGGCAATTTGGTGCTGATTCCCGTGGTTTTGTTTTATCTGCTCATGGACTGGGAGCGCTTCATGACCGGCCTGCGCACGCTGATACCGCCGCGCTACCGCGAACGCACCCAAAGCTTTTTGATCGACGCCGACCAGGTGCTGGGCGAGTACCTACGCGGGCAACTGGTCGTTATGGGCGTACTCGCGGTGTATTACAGCGTGGCCCTGGCTTTGTTCGGCTTGGACCTGGCGCTGCCCATCGGGACTTTTACCGGCCTGGCGGTATTTGTGCCTTACCTGGGCTTTGGGCTTGGCATGGTGCTGGCCCTGTTAGCCGGCTTGCTCGAGTTCTCGGCCACCGCCGGCCCGGCATACGCACTGACCATGGTGGCCGTGGTCTTTGGCCTAGGCCAGGTGTTAGAGAGCTTTTTCCTCACCCCCCGTTTGGTGGGCGAGCGCATTGGCCTACACCCGCTGGCCGTCATCTTCGCGCTGATGGCTTTTGGTCAAATCTTCGGCTTTGTTGGCATTTTGGTGGCTCTGCCGGTCAGCGCCGTGCTACTTGTAGCCATACGCCGTTTGCGCAGCAGCTATATGGCCAGTGGCCTGTACCAGCGCTAAAGCATGGTGATGCGGCAAATCGCGCTGGATATTGCCATGCCGGGCCAGGCCAAGCTGGAAAATTTTTTCCCGGGTCCCAATAGCGCCGCCCATGCGCACTTGCAGCGCCTGGTCCAGGGCCAGCAAGTGCCGGACGCCCTGGCAGTCCCTACTTATCTGTGGGGCCCCGAAGGCACGGGCAAGACGCATTTGCTGCGGGCAGTGGAAGAAGGTCTGCGCGCGCGCGGTGCCACAGTCGGTTGCCTGGATGCATCCGGCCTCGCCCCACCTGACTTTGATGAGTCCTGGGCCATGGTGTTGATGGACGATGTGCACCTGTATTCCGCCGAGCAACAGCACAGCGCCTTTCAGTGGTTTGTGCAAGCGCAAAGCTTGCAACGCCCGGTGCTGGCCGCAGGCAGCAGCGCGCCGGCCGATCTGCTTTTGCGCGAAGACCTGCGCACCCGCATGGGCTGGGGCCATATATTTGCCTTACAGCCCTTGGGCGAAGCGCAAAGCCGCGCCGTATTGCGCCAGGCGGCAGATGCACGAGGCCTGTTTTTAAGTGACGAAGTGATGGACTACACCTTGCGCCGCTTTAGCCGCGATCTGGGTAGCTTGCTGGCCTTGCTCGATGAGCTGGACCGCTATGCCCTGCAAACCCAGCGCGCCATTACGATTCCCCTGATCCGTTCGATGTTGGAGAACACATGAGTTTGCCCAAGCTGGCGCTGTTTGACCTGGACCATACGCTGATTCCTTTTGATTCCGATCACAGCTGGGGCCAGTTCACGGTACGCCTGGGTTGGACCGATCCGGTGGAGTTCACGCGGCGCAACGATACTTTTTACGCCCAGTACAAGGCCGGTACTTTGGATATTTATGAATACGCCCGTTTTGCGAGTACGGCTTTTGTGCAGCGCGGCCAAGAGGCCGCTAGCCAAGCCCATGCGCGCTATATGGAAGAAGTGGTCAAGCCTGGCCTCTTGCCGCAGGCTTTGGAACTGGTGCGCCAGCATAAGCAAGAAGGTGCCACCGTGATCGTGGTGACGGCGACCAATGAATTTATTACCCGTCCGATTGCCGCCGCCTTGGGAGCCGATGAATTGATGGCCGTTGACTTGCAACGCGATACCAGCCCCGGCGGCAGTGGCTGGTTTATTAGCGAGGTACGTGGCGTTCCCAGTTTCCGGGAAGGCAAAGTGACGCGGGTAGAGGCTTGGTTGGCGGCCCGCAACCTGGGCTGGCAGGACGTACACAGCACTTTTTATTCGGACTCGATCAACGACCTGCCGCTTTTGGAGAAAGCCAATGTACCGGTAGCCACCAACCCGGACGAGCGACTACGCGCAATTGCCCAGGCGCGCGGATGGCGCATACTCGAACTCTTCGCCTAATGGCGCCGCGCCGCACACCCAAACCCACAGGCCTGGCGTAAGCCTGTTTTTATGATCAAAAAATTTATTAGCAACTTGTTGGCCAAGGCCACCGGCAACAGCCAAAGCAGTGGCAAACCTTCTTTGGGTAAACGTGTGGACGTGCCGGTGAATACCCATGGCATCGACCCCACGTTGGTCGATGATCGCGCGGCTAACGTCGTGCGTACTTTGCAAGATGCTGGGTTTGTGGCCTATATCGTGGGCGGCGCGGTGCGCGATCTCTTGCTGGGTTTGCGCCCCAAAGACTTTGACGTGGCGACCGACGCCACGCCCGAGCAAGTCAAGTCCTTGTTCCGCCGCGCCTTCATCATCGGGCGGCGTTTTCGTATCGTGCATGTGGTCTATGGCCGGGGCCGTGAACATGAGGTGATCGAGGTCTCCACCTTTCGGGCTTATCTAGACAACGCCGCAGCCGAGCAAGTGGCCGGCAATGAAAAAACCAGCAAAAGTGAGTTGGCCGGCATGAAGCATGCGGTCGACTCCACGGGTCGGGTCTTGCGCGACAACGTCTGGGGTCCGCAGGAAGAAGATGCAGTGCGGCGTGACTTCACCATCAACGCGATGTACTACGACCCGCAAACGCAGGTGCTGGTCGATTATCACGGCGGTATCAAAGACGCCAAAAACAAAAGCCTCAAGATGATTGGCGATGCGGGTGTGCGTTACCGCGAAGACCCGGTGCGCATCATCCGCGCGGTGCGCTTTGCGGCCAAGCTGGCGCCACTGGGTTTTAAGGTGGACAGCAAAACCGCAGCCCCTTTGCGCAAATGCCTGCCGCTGCTCGCCGATGTGCCGCAAAGCCGCTTGTTTGACGAGATGCTCAAGCTCTTGCAAACCGGGCACGCGCTGGCCTCGATTGCCCAATTGCGCAAATTGGGGCTGGAGCGCGGAATTTATCCTTTGCTCGATCTCGTGGTGGAGCGTGCTGACCACGCTTTTGTCACCACCGCCTTGCAGGACACCGACCGGCGCGTGGGCGAGGGCAAGCCGGTAGCCCCCAGCTTTTTGCTGGCTTGCGTGCTCTGGGCGGATGTACGCGATGGTTGGGCCGCGCGCCAGGCCGATGGCCAGCATGCGCACCCTGCTTTGCAAGATGCGATAGACGATGTGTTTAATGCCCGCATTGGCGATGTCTCTGGGCGCGGCAAATTAGCCGCTGATATGCGCGAAATTTGGATGATGCAACCGCGCTTTGAAAAACGGGTGGGGAGTGCGCCTTTTGGCCTGGTCCAGCAAGAGCGCTTTCGCGCCGCCTTTGACTTTATGCGCCTGCGCGCCGATATCGGCGAGGTGGAGGAAGTGCTGGCCGATTGGTGGCAAGAGTTCTCTACCGGCGACGACGCTATCCGCGAAGACCTGGTGGATCAGGTGCGCAAAGAAAATCTCAAGCGTCCGCGCGTAGTGCGCGCCCCCAGGCCTGCATCCGCGCCACGCCACTTGCCCGGAGACACAGATACTGACAGTGCCGCGTCAACAGACCCTGTTCAGCCGCGCATCACCTTTGGCGACGATGGTGTTTCAGAGGATGGCAGTGCGCCTAAAAAGCGCCGCCGTCGCCGTCGCGGTGGCGCTGGCCGGGGAGCCGGTGATAGCCAGGGGCAGGGCGGCCCGGCTGATTCCAACTAAATTGCAAGGCCCATGCGCGAGCCCGTGATTGCCACCATCGGCCTGGGTGCCAACTTGGGCGATGCACGTCAGGCGGTGCAGGAGGCCATGCAAGCCATTGCCAAATTTGAGCACTGCCGGTTCCACGCCGCATCGCCGCTGTACCGCAGCGCACCGGTGGACTCCAGCGGGCCTGACTACTTCAACGCTGTATTGCAAATTGCCACCTGCCTGAGTGCGCCCGAATTGCTAGCCCACATGCACCAGTTGGAGCGGGGTGCCGGGCGTGAGCGGCCTTATCGAAACGCTCCACGTACCCTGGACCTGGACCTCCTACTTTATGGTGCAGGTCGCATAGATAGCCCTGCGCTGACGGTGCCGCACCCGCGCATGCAACATCGCGCATTTGTGCTGCGCCCCCTGGCCGACATCGCGCCGGCGCTGGTGAGCTGGCAGGAATTGCAAGCGGTGTCCGATCAAGTGATTGAAAAAGTATGAAACCAGCATCGGCCATGCGCGCACGCGCCGTAGCGCATTAGGATTAGCCATGTCCACCGAATTGCCATCCACCGTCTCGTTGCCGCCTGCGCTAAGCGCACCGCAGCGGGTGATAGATACCTTGGCAGGGCGTATCAATTTGTATGTCGCCACGCCGCAAGAGGGTGCGCCGAGCTTGCCACCGCTTTTGCTGGTACACAGTGTCAATGCCGCTGCCTCGGCTGCCGAAGTGCGGCCTTTGTTTGATCACTACCGCCGCGAGCGTATGGTCGTAGCGATGGAGCTTCCCGGATATGGGTTTTCCGAGCGTGGCGATCGCATGTATACGCCGCGTCTGATGACCGATGCCATTCATGCAGTGCTGGACTTTTTAAAGCATGAATACGGGCAAGGCCCCGTCGATGTACTGGCCCTATCCTTGGCCAGTGAATTTGCGGCCCGCGCTGCCATGGAGGCGCCGCATCGAATTGCGCATTTGGCATTGGTCAGCCCTACCGGGTTTAGCGGCTTGCGGCCCCGCCGAGGTGCTGCCGGCAGTACCAGCTACAAGCCGCGGGTGCACGCATTCTTGCGCTGGCCGCGCTGGTCCCAGGGCTTGTTCGATGCCCTTACGCAACCTACCGTAATCCGCTATTTTTTACGCAAGACCTGGGGCTCGCCGCATCTCGATCCGCAACTTTGGCCTTATTGCGTGCGAACGGCACGAGAAGAAGGCGCGCGCTTTGCGCCCTTGTGTTTTTTGTCCCTGGCCATGTTCAGCCGAGACATTCACACCGTCTATGAATCGCTGCAATGCCCGGTTTGGATCTCTATGGCGACGCGCGGTGACTTCACGAATTACCGGGGATTGGCGCTGCTACACACCAACCCTGCATGGCAAAGCCACAAAGTGCCAGGCGGTGCATTGCCCTTTTTTGAGGATTTGCCAGATTTCGTGAGGCGCCTAGCCCCGTTTTGGCAAAGCACGATAGGGCCGGCGACAGGCGCATAATCAGATTGCCCAGACCTGTTTTAACCGAAGCAGACCGTGTGGCTCCGACGGCCAAGACTTGTTACATCAGAAGGAAACATCATGGACCCGCATATCGCGCAAAAGTCACCCTATGCCAGCAACGTGGAAGCGGGTAAAGATTACTACTGGTGCTCTTGTGGGCAAAGCAAGTCACAACCGTTTTGCGATGGATCGCACAAAGGCAGCGAATTCACTCCGGTGAAATACCACGCAGAGGAAAGCAAGACGGTGTATTTTTGCGGCTGTAAACACAGTGCTGCCAAGCCTCTTTGCGATGGTGCCCACAAAGCCTTGCCATAACTTGATCAGCCATAAGCAATGTCAGCTTCGTGTGGCATTTTTCGTCAGCGCAAATAGTGGGACCTAGCAAGTGCGTCGACGAAATTTAGTGCGTTCATCGGGCATTGCAAAATTTCACCAATGCACCTTATGCATTCATTGCTTGCACAGCCCGCGTAGCTGCACTTTGCCACCAGCCGTCGCGGCCGTAGGCCAGTGCTGAATGGTGGCAGCAGTCCACCAAGGTGATGGTGCGCACATCTCGGCTGGCCCGCGCAAGGCGCAGCAGCTCGGGCCAGGGCAGGGCGGCCGGTGCGGTGCCAAGCTTGAGGCCCGCCACCGCCACGGTGGCTGCAAAGTCTTGCCAATAACTGCGCAGCGCCGGTTCCGGTTCATCCATGCAGGGCAGTAGGCGGCGCAAGGCGTCGGCACTGGTCACTAGCGTGTGCGCTGCTGGATTGGCGGTGCAGGCGTAGGCTTGGGCTGCCAGGCCTGCCAGTTGTTCCAGGGTGTCTGTGTTGGTCTGTAAGGTGGCCGCCGTGCGCAGCAATGAGGGTGTGGCAGCGGCGGTGTGCATGGCTGGTACCCAATCACCACTATTGCTATTTACGCGGGGCAATTGCCGCAAGGTCTGCAATGCATCGCTGCCCGCGCCTGCAGGCGCAGCCGGGAGCGGCGCGCGCTCTTGCCAGCAGCAGGCCCACAGGGCGAGGGCATCGGCCAACTCATGGTGGTGGCGCGCCTCCACGGCATAAGCGGTGCGCAGCAAGCCGTCAAAACCTGCGGCACCGCACGAAAGCGTCAAGCGCGGCAAGGCCTGGGTCAATACCCGTCCCGCACCCTCGTAGGCCAGCCATTGGAAAAACATATCGCGGTACTTGGGCCAAGCGCTGCGCTGCCCCAAGGCATGGCCCCAGGCTTCACCGGCAGGCCAGGCCTCCCAGACAGGGCTGGCTTGTAATTGCAGGTCATAGGCTTGCACAAAGGTTTGCAAATCTTTGGTTTTGGCCTTCATGCGGGCTAAAGCGTACAAGCCCGGTGCGCGCAGCGCGCAATGGCCCTCTTGGTCAAAGGCGGCAAATTGCGCGCAGGAGTTCAGCAGTTCGATCGTCAGCATGTAATTGGCGGTGCCTCAAATAGGCATTTTTCCTTACAGGGGTGGTACGCGCCTAGTGCGGTTCCCGCATATTACCGCCTCCTTAGCCCTCGCCGCCTTGGACAACATCCGGCCCCTTACAACATCGGCAAGGCGCTGGCGGTCAGGCCTTTGGCGGAGAGCTTGCCTTGTATCGCCTTTTCTAAGTCTGCCGAGCTGGTATGCACAGGGTCATAGGCTAGGGCCATAGTGGGCGGATCCAGGGACACCCGCACGCTCTTGGCTGCCACGCCTGGCACACCGCCTAAAGCTTTGAGTAGCCATTGGCGCGTGGCGGCAGTACGGTCCACCGGGCCGTCCCACACCAGGTACATCATGAGTTGCTTGCTCTTTTTGCTGTGTTCTACCAAGGCATGGTCGTAGACCGAGGCGACCCGGTCCTCCACACAATGCCCGCAAGCCATGGTCACCGGGGTAAGGCAGGCCATGGCGCAGGCCAGCAAGGCCATGCGCCATGGCTTGCTCGCCGGCTTCAATGGGCGCCTTCCGATTTGGCTATGCCGGTTTTTTGGCTATCCGCCCAATGGAAGTAGGCGATGTATTGCGCAATTTCGGACTTGCTTAGACCCTGGTTG
>Ga0214919_10003069_pt1 | contig 25648 bp, 24 predicted proteins | sample LL1503_MetaG_FD_177994 | JGI IMG/M metagenome (GOLD analysis project Ga0214919, IMG submission 177994) | Freshwater microbial communities from Lake Lanier, Atlanta, Georgia, United States - LL-1503 | ecosystem: Environmental > Aquatic > Freshwater > Lake | place: USA: Georgia | collected... | reverse complement strand
GCCTTTTTAGGCCAATGACATTGAAACCTTGTTTGGCTTGGTAGCTCAGTTGGTACGAGCGAACGACTGAAAATCGTTAGGTCGCCGGTTCGATCCCGGCCCAAGCCACAAGAGAGCTCACGTAACTCCTATGGCGATGACTTTTTTCCCTCTGCGCTTTGTGTCATACGAAGAAATATAAAAATTAAGGGGACCAGCAGGATTGATCTGTGACGAAATGAAGTTCCAAGATTTACTTCAGCTAATGCGCTAAGTGCAATGCAACCTGCTAGAAAAATAGTTCCAAGAAAAATAGTAGGGTCTTGCAAAATTTTTACCCTTCGCGGCCTTATGAATTGAAATAGCACTATTGCATAAAATGCCCACCAGAGAGGAGATTCCAGTGAAGCAATACTCGCAGCGATCCCTTGGTCACCTACCAACGGAATTGGCCCACATAAAAACATGAATGCTGGCCAAATAAGAGTAATTGGATCGCTAAGAATTCCAGGCTTTAAACTACGCCCGTTAAGAGATAAGTCATCCGTCTCTGCGTTTTGTGATTCGCTTTTCAGCCCTAATTGAATCTTTTCATCCCAAATCTGCTTAATTTTTGCATCAGCCCGGGAAAACTTCAGCACTTTACTTACAAAAGAATCGGGGTTGTTAATCAAATAATCGTGAAGTAGAAATAAAGTCATATCACCGTTCAAAGTGACTGTTCCCGTGCCTGTTCCCGTGCCTGTTCCCGTGCCTGTTCCCGTGCCTGTTCCCGTGCCTGTTCCTGTTCCTGTTCCCGCCGAGCTGACAGGTACCTGAATTATAGAGTCACCCGCTCGTTGTCCAGTTGCCGTCACATTCACATTAATCAGAAAACTCCATGCAGAAAAAGAGCTTACACTTGAAAATAAGATAACAGGTGCCATCAATCCGACAGCTAAAGTCTCCAAAACTTTTCTTCTGTATTCATTTTGTAGGAAAACAATGGCTGAACATATTATTGTGGCTAACATCAGTACAGCCCAGAGGTAGTTCTTAGTAGAAAGTAATCCAAAAGAACCAAGAAAAAGAAGTAAATATCCCCTCTTATTTTTCTCCTGCATGAGAAGAGTGAAGCCAACTAAAAATGCGGTTATTTCAACAATTATGAAGGACTCTCTCAAACCAAGTGTTGTCCAAAGAAATATTGATGGGATGAAATAAAAAGCGAAAATTAAATTTTGAGAGTTGCGATTTGTGTTTGTTAATTTTTGCCTCATGCTCATTAACAGAAGCATACTAAGGCCACTTAATAGGATTGAAAGAATTCTGAGTGACAAAATATCTGAGACTCCGATTAGATTCAAAATTTTAGCAGGGGAATATACAATCCATAAAAAAATCTTCGGTGACGAGAGCCATCCACTGTTAAATTGTGGGTTCGGATTGCTTGATCCATAGATATTATTAAATGTGTAGAGGTAGCCAGGTTCATCTGGCGCAAGTGCATAAAAACGACCAAGAAGGGCAGCGAATAAAACATGGACTAAAATATAAAGAGAAATTGGCCAATGTTTCACTAATCTTTTTTGATTCATCAACTACAAACCCATTAATCTTGCTTGTCGATCAAAGTCTCGAATCGAATCTCTAACTTCCTTGAAGCTGCCAATTGCTAAGACTTTCCCTTCATCAAGATATACTACAAGGTCAGCATTTCGAACTGTTGATAATCGATGCGCAATCATAACTACTGTAGTTTTCCCACGTAATGCTTGAATGGCCTCGGAAATACTTGCCTCAGTTTCACCATCCAATGAGCTCGTTGCTTCATCTAGCACAAGCAAGTGAGGTTTTGTAAACATTGCCCGAGCTATTCCAAGCCTCTGTCTTTGTCCACCACTTATTTTTGCTCCACGCTCACCTACGGGAGTGTCAACACCATAGGATAAACTCGATACGAATTCTTCTAAATGCGCAATTCTTAAAGCACTTGAAATTAACTCATCGGTTGCAGTTAATGCAGGATAGCCGAGTGCCACGTTTTGACGTATGGTCCCCAATGCAATTACGACATCTTGTGGCACATAAGAAACGGCACCTGGCCACTTTGCAAATGCTTGCATAGGCGACAGCCCAGAAATTTTGATTTCTCCCTCATCAGGAGTCAATACACCTAGCAAAATATCGATTATTGTTGTTTTCCCCGCACCTGATGGCCCAACAAAAGCAACAAATGATCCTGCTGGAATACTTAACGAAAAATCTATAATTGCCTTGACTGATTTCCCTGGGTAAGAAAAATTAATGCCTTTAGCGACTATATCTGCAGTAAACCCCTTATAAGAATCATCCACAGAATCATTTTGATTTTCAGTTATCGCCGTATCGTCGAGTGATTCAATCAAATCGAGAGTAGGTGTGGCTTGTCCAAGCCCATTGCGCATTTGGATTGAGCCTTGCTGAATTCGAAGCACTGCAGGTGCGATTCGGCTTCCGGCGGCAAGAAAAACGGCTAATGTGGCGACGGCATGTGAAGAATCTTGCAAGAGAAGCTGAACTCCGCCGATGGTAAGAGCTCCGACTAATACTGCCGTTTCAATAATATACTTGCTGATGAACGGTAAGAAATTTATTTCAGCTCTTACATCTGCGAAATCCAACCTTAGCTTACCAATTTCACGAGAATAAAAGTCGCGCCGATTTCTAACCACAGACTCTCGATATGAAGATAAAACTTCTACTATCTTCTCATTACCCTTAATACTCATCTCTGAGCTTTTTATACCTAACATTTTTGCCCGAATATTCATGTACTTATTTAGATAAATTCCAATCAATGCAAAAATGCAAAACGTCCCAAGGGCTGTCATCGGATCGACGACTAGAAGTCCAATCGCCATAACAATAAGTAGTGATAAATCTGCAAAAAGAACGGCAGCTGTTGCTATTACTTGCAATACAATCATCTCCACTCCAGTGGTCAAAGCAAAAAGATTCTCTTGCATACTTTTTGATTGTACTTTTAATAAATTCTGGTTCAGCAACTTCGAGACTAGATCAGATGAAATTGAAGCTCCACGCCGGCTCATAAAAAAGAGAATTCTTCTTGTAAAAAGAATTGACAGAACGGTGCGGCCAGTAAGTACGAGAACGGCGAATACTCCTAATAAAGTTGCTTGAATTTGAAATGGAAATTCAGAAATATGAAGGATTCTCAGTGCCATGCTTACCCGATTTCCTGGGTCTTGCGATTGAAGTCCAGTTATCGATAGCGCACCCAGTAATCCAACAGCTACCACTCCTAGTAAATCTAGAAGCCCCAGCAGTGCCTGGATTGTCGCTACAATAACTAATTTATGGCGGTCTCCTGGAGTTAAGACTTGGAATGAGCGTCCTAAAGTACTTGATTTGAATTTGCTTATAGTCTTTTTCATTCTTTTTTTACCTTAAGCAAATCCATTAGTGTGGGTAAACTCGCATCTTTTGATGACAAAGTCGTTGCTTTAAGGGGCCAGTTAATTCCCAAATCGTCATCGAAAGGATTCACACCAAATTCATCTAAAACTGAAAATTCTGAAGTTAGTAGATAAGCAACTATTGAATTATCTTCAAGGGCAATAAAGCCATGTCCAAGACCTTCTGATAGGAAAATAGCCTCTCCACTGCTAGAACTAAGTTCTACACCAACCCATTTCTTAAAAGTTGGCGAATCGGGACGAATGTCAACAACTACATCCCATATAGTGCCCGAGACACAGGTGACCCATTTTCCTTGCCCCTCTTGTGAAGTACTGAAATGAATTCCCCGAACTACACCCTTATTTGATATTGAGATATTAGCTTGAGCAACTTTAAAGTCACGATTCAGTCTACTTATAACATCACTAGATTTGAACCACTCGCGAAAGATACCTCTCTCATCTTTATGAATCGGAGATCGAGCTAACCAAGCGCCATCAATCTCAAGCTCTACCAATTCCATTGCGCTATTCTCCTACTTCTGTGTCTTTTAGTAGTGCAGGAAATGCCTCTTCAAGAGCGGTTTGCCAGTTTTTCATAGGATTTACACCCTTTAAATTCCAGTTGTCATGCCCTAAAACCGAGTATGCGGGTCTGATTGCTGGACGAGTAAATTCTTCCGAACTAATTGGTTCTACTCTCATAACATTTTGACCTAATAGGGAAAAGACTATTTGAGCCACTTCAAACCATGAAGCTTGGCCACTATTTGTGCCATGATAAATTCCAGGGGTAAGGTTTTTGTCCATCATTGTGTAAATCTGAGAGGCCAAATCGGATGCGGATGTTGGTTGACCAACTTGATCATTTACCACGTTAATTACTTTAGAGTCTTGCAAGGCGATTTTGATCATAGTTTTAACAAAATTTGTACCCCAAGGGCTGTACAGCCAAGCTGTTCGTACAAGATAAGTCCCATGGGCATACGTATCTAAAACAAGTCGCTCGCCGTCAGCTTTAGTCCTACCGTATGCAGAGACAGGCGACAAAAGAGTATTCTCGCCCCATGGTGAATCTGCTACCCCAGAAAAAACGTAATCCGTCGAGATATGAATCAATTTTGCATCAACACTCGCACAAGCTTCCGCCAAAATTTTAGGGCCCTCTGCATTCACAGCCCAGGCGAGCCTTTCGTGACTTTCTGCTAAATCTACATCGGTCCAAGCCGCTGTGTTCAAGACAATATCAGGCAATTCACGATTGAGGCATTCATTTATTTGGCGTGAGTTTGTTATATCCAAATCAGAATGGTTAAGTGAAATGAAGTCGGAATTATGCTTCTTTAATTCCACAGCCATAGCACGACCAAGTTGTCCGCTTCCACCCGTAATCAGCCACTTCATTTGCTTAATGCACGCCACCATGATTCATTTTCTTGATACCAGCTGATGGTTTCAGCTAGCCCAATTTCCCAACTGATTTCAGGCTTGAAGCCAAGTTCTCTTAAAATCTTAGATGCGTCAACCGAATAACGACTGTCATGACCTAGGCGATCGGAGACATACTTGATGCTTGATTCATCTTTTCCTAGCAAATTCAACAGTTGGTGGGTTAATTCCAAATTTGTAAGCTCCTTTCCACCTCCGATGTTGTATATCTCGCCTGCACGTCCATTGAATAAAACCGACACTATGCCCCGACAATGATCATCAACGTGTAGCCAATCACGGATATTCGAACCGTCGCCATAAATTGGAATTTTTCGGTCATCGATTAGATTAGTGATAAAGAGTGGGATTAATTTTTCTGGATACTGGTTCTGTCCATAATTGTTACTGCATCGAGTAATTCTTACATCCATTTCATATGTCTGGTGATAAGAACGTGCGATAAGGTCAGCCGATGCTTTGGATGCTGCGTAAGGCGAATTAGGACGAAGGGGGTCTGTTTCTGGCCAAGAGCCATTGAGAATAGAGCCGTATACCTCATCAGTTGATACTTGGATAAACTTTTCTACGTTCCCTTGCCGTGCTGCTTCCAGTAATGTTTGAGTCCCTAAAACATTGGTAACTATAAAATCACGGGAACCTGCTATAGACCGATCCACATGAGACTCTGCAGCAAAGTTAATTATCGCATCATGGCGTGAGGCAAGCCGAAGGGTGAGCTCTTGATCGCAAATATCTCCGTGAATAAACTCGAAGCTATTCTTTGGTAATTCAGTAAGGTTTGACAAAGTCCCAGCATAAGTTAGCTTGTCTAGAACCGTGACAGACGAAAATCCAATATAGGTACCGTCAATAACCCGCCGGACAAAATTTGAGCCGATAAAGCCCGCGCCGCCAGTAACCAAAATCTTCAAATTTGGCACCTCTTTTTCTCTAATATGATTGACCTAACCTACAGGTGAAGTACGCTTAATCAAATGAAGGGGATCATTCTTGCCGGTGGAAGTGGCTCACGAATGTGGCCTAGCACCCAAGCTGTTAGCAAGCAGCTTTTCCCGATCTATGACAAACCCCTCATTTATTATCCACTATCGACTTTAATGCTTGCAGGAATCCGTGACATCTTGCTCATCACAACGCCGGATGACAAAAGTGCCTTTCAAAAGCTCCTTGGCACTGGTGAATCTTTGGGTATTTCCATAAGTTACGAGGTGCAGAATTATCCTGAAGGACTGGCTCAGGCCTTCATTATCGGCGAAGAATTCATCGGATTAGAAAATGTCGCATTAATTCTTGGTGACAATATATTTCATGGGAGTGGTCTAGGGCGCGATTTGGCCAAATATAAAGATTCAAGTGGGGCGATAATTTTCGGATATGAAGTTACTGATGCTCAAAGATATGGAGTAGCTGAAATAGATTCAGCAGGATTTGTACTTTCAATTGAAGAGAAGCCTTTAGCTCCAAAATCAAAGTTAGCGATACCTGGGCTGTATTTTTTTGATAATAGTGTTTGTGCTAAGGCGAAAAAAGTGAAGAAGAGTAAGCGAGGTGAGCTAGAAATCACATCAGTGCTTGAAATGTATCGACAAGAATCAGAACTTAAGTTAAAAATCCTAGCAAGAGGCACGGCATGGATGGATTGTGGGACGGTAGAAAGTTTGAATGATGCATGTAATTACATCCGTGTTATCGAAGAACGGCAAGGGTATAAGATTGGAGCACTTGAAGAGGTAGCGTGGAGAAATCAATGGATTACATCTTCAGAATTATTAAAGCTTGTGTCTTCTTATCAAAAGAGCGAATATGCCGAATATCTTCGACGGCTTATTGCTCAGTATTAAAAGGTAAATCAGCGCGATGAGGGTTGGGTATGTTCCATATTCACAAGATTTGCAGCATCCCGCCGACCGTCGTCGATTGGCAACATGGGCAATTGCAAAGGGTTCTAGCCTCAATGTTGACAACCCGCTTGACAGTGATGTTCTTGTTCTTTCCAATGCAGCTAACTTTGGTTACTGGTTGAAGCGAGCCCAACAGCCTGTAATTCTCGATCTTGTAGATGGCTATCTTGGGGAAAAACCCAGTTTCCTTAGAGATCTGTTGAGGAATACCATCCGAAGCATTCGCGGAACAAGTAGTTTAGGTTGGATTACATATACTAGGCACCTAAAAAGTGCCTGCGCTCTTAGTTCAGCAATAATTGTTGCCTCACCCGAGCAACGAGATTTAGTTCTTCCATTTAATTCCAAGGTTTATGTGATTTTAGACGACCATTCTGAACTTGAAACCAAAAAAGACTTGTCTGACGGTTTAGATATTCCTGACTCATCAAAAGCTGATTTTATTTTTTGGGAGGGATTCGGATATACAATAAAACATTTTAGATTTTTATCTGAAGTTTTAGATAAAGCACTATTTGAGAATAACTGGGGAATGTACCTTTTAACAGTAAAAAATTTTCCTCGCTGGGGAGGTTATATAGGTAAGGTATCCACTCGCAAATTGATAAAAAAATGGTTTCCATTATCCTCTAACTCAATACAGATTATTCCGTGGTCAGTTAAAAACCTAATTACCTATTCAAGAAAATCTAAGTTCGCAATCATCCCAATTGATGCCGATGATAAATTTGCTACAAGTAAATCTGAAAATAAATTACTTTCCTCGTGGATGCTTGGATTACCAACTATTTATTCAAATATTCCCTCGTACAAAAGAGTGGGGGATTTAACCCAAACTACTTCTATGTGTGTTAGTACTTTAGACTGGCAGGAAATTCTAGGGAATATAATGCCTCCGGACAGTCACAGAATTGAATTTCCAATTCAAGTTAATGACTATTTGATTAAAAATCATTCATATGAATTATTGGTTGAACAATGGGATGAAATCCTTATTAAGTCGCTAAAGGAAAATTGTGTCTGATTTCGACTTAACATATGTGACAGTTGATTCAGTTTGCGAGGGTGTAGGGTCTAGCCAAATTCTTCCTCTCATGCAACGGCTTTCTCAAAATGGTTTAAAGGTGCAATTGATATCCTATGAGAAATCCCGCCCTGAAAGTAGTTTCGAACAAACTCTTAAGGAAATAGGGGTTGATTGGAAGCAATTGAGGTTTCAAAAAGAGCACAAATTTTCCGCAATCTATAGAATCAGCCAACTGGCTCGTTCAATTTCTAATACTAAGCTCATTCATGCAAGAAGTGATATGCCCACTGTATCTGCTGTACTAAGTAAAGAAGGGCCAATACTTTGGGACATTAGAAGTTTATGGTCTGATCAACGATCATTCATTGAGAGCAATCCACTTAAGAAGAAAGCAGCTGAATTAAGTCGAGGCTTTGAGTGGCTCGCCAGTAAGAATTCGACGGCTATATCTACACTTACCCACCAAGTCGTACCGTTATTGGAAGAAAGATATCCCAACCTCCCCAAACTTCGAATTGTCGTACCTACGGTTGTTGATTTAGACAGATTTAGACTTTCGAGAGAACTGCCCTCTAAAGTTTTAGGACTCTATTCTGGAACATTTAATCGATATTATGACCTGGATTTGAGTAAGAAATTCACGGGCTTTCTAAATTTAATTGTGCCTACAGAGGTTCATTGGGCTAAACCAAAAGAGTCACCGCAAGAATATTTAGGAGTTGGCGAAGCACGTATTTTTGAATCAACGCAACAATCAATGGCGAATATTTTAAAAGATTACAGCTTCGGGCTATCAGTGTGCAGATTGGACGCAGGCCCCTCATTAAAGGCGGCAATGCCCACGAAAATTGCTGAATTCCTTGCTACCGGAAGACCTGTTGTTGTAAACAAAGGACTTGGCGATTTTGATGAATACCTCACAGAGTTTAATGCGGGAGTAATCCTTAACGGTTCAGAGAACAACTTGCGAAATATGGCTCATAATCTTGCTGAAATTCTTGCTGATACGGAGACCCCTATGCGCTGCCGTGCATTAGCAGAAAAGTATTTTGATGTAGATAAGGGAGCTCAAAAATATCTTGATCTGTACCCTAAAATACTCCTTAAAACTTAATAGGTTTTCGATAGGAAAATCAAGAACTTTGAAGGCAACAATATACTCATAAACATTGTTATAGACTTTAATATTTGCCAATTTTTCAAAAATGCCTTTCCAAACGCAATCTGAAAGCGAAAAATTGCATTTCGGCGTTGCATAAATCCCAGAGGTAACTCTAAATCTGTGAGCATCTTTATGAACGCCCTCAAATTACCTTGATAATAATCGTTTAATGATCCAGCGCTCAGGCTTCTCGAATGCTCACGATGCCAAACAAGAGCCTCATCATCAAAATCGAATTTTGTCACAAGAGAACATCGGCGATAGAAGTCATAGTCTTCTGCAGCCCTTAATAATGCAATATCCCAATCGCCAACTTGCTTTGCAAGATCATATGTCATTAATACGCTGCTTGGTGCAAAAGGCGTCCTACCAGGTTCATTCTGGAAAATACTTTTGAAATCACCTGACCGGAATTCCATCGAAATTGCTTTCTGACCACTTTCTACATCAAACAAATGCATACGGCAATAAGTGAGTTTGTTTTGAGACTTCTGTAGTGCGGAAATCTGCTTGCTTAATTTGGTTGGCTCCCAATAATCATCGGCATCCAAATAAGCGATGTAGAATCCCTGCGCTTCCAAAAAACCTGCGTTTCGAGCGGATGAGATTCCCCCATTAGTTTTTCTGACTAATTGCACATTGCTACCGAATTTTCTTATCACTTCAAGTGAATCATCGGTGGATCCGTCATCAACTACGATTATTTCTTTGGAGGTATAGTCCTGGTTAATTGCACTTGCAATGGCTTTTTCAATAAATAATGAGTAGTTGTAGTTCGTTATTATGATACTTACAAGCTGATTCATGATTTGAGTTAATTACTTCCTGGGCTGAGAAAAGATGAGGGTAAACGATTGAATCCCGGATAGTTAAAGGCGCTACCCGGTGCTGGATTCATGTTTCTAAAGAAAGGTTCAGGAATATAGACGGATGAACCATAACCTTGGGCTAATACTCCACCCCACCAAGATAGTGTGCTATTCGCAGTGAACAGAGTTGAAGACCGACTCATAACTCTTAGACTACCAATTACATCTAAGTCTTCGGGACCATAAAAACCATCTATATCCTGATTACTCAACATTACCTTTGCACCTAAAACATCATCAGTTACCACAATTCTCGAATCAGAGCGCCGTTTTGGAAGATTTGAGTAATAAAGAGAATCTAAAACTCCAACTCGCTCCATATTCTTAGGGGTCTTAGTATCGCCTTGCCTTATGTGAATGACTTCTGAACCCTCTAACTGTTTTTCTAATTTACTTAACTCGCGATTTTCCAAACAAGTAAGTAACTCGGGTATCAATTCATCTTTAAGCTCATACACCATAGATGAGTTTTGGTAATATCCGAAGTATATTTCCGTCGCGCGTAAACCTGGGAGGATGGTAAATGGTTCTTGCAATGTATTTCTTAGCTTTTTATTAATTTTTGTTTTTATATTTCTCGGATGTGTTGGATCTTGCAGCACTCTTATGAGTTTATTCCTAGAAAGCTTTACCTTTAAGAAATCTCCATGTTCGCATTTGTAAAGATATTTCTCAAGAGACTCTCGAGTATGATCCAATAAATATGGTTTTTCATAAAAAACGAAATTTACCGGAAAGTCTTTGGCAGCCAAACTGTGACCGTAGGCCCATTGAAATAGTTGGTTTCCCATGCCTCCATGAAGCACAACTGCGCAACCTGTCGTTTGTCCCATCAATGAATTCAAAAAGCCAACAGGCTAAAAGGATTTCTTTCCGGAAGAAATTTCATCGAAAATCCATTGATACGTTTTTTCTAGACCAGACATCAGGGTATGTGTTGGTTCCCAGCCGTATATCTCCCGCATCATCGTATTGTCACTAGACCTACCTCGTACTCCTTGAGGGGCGGTTAGGTCATGGTTTCTATTCAACTTGATCCCGGCGATTTCCTCAACCATATCTACAAGTTGATTAATTGAGACCATTTCTTCTGACCCCAAATTAATCGGTTCAATACTGTCTTCATTCAGTACCATTTGTGTGCCTTTCACACAATCATCGATGTACATGAAGCTTCTGGTTTGGTGCCCGTCACCCCAAATATCTATGTTCTTACCACCTCCAATTTTAGCTTGGACGACTTTTCTACATATGGCAGCCGGCGCCTTCTCACGTCCACCATCGTAAGTCCCATAGGGTCCATATACATTATGAAATCGGGCGACTCTTGTTTTTAATCCAAAATCTTCTCTAAAGTGGCGGCACATTCGTTCTGAAAACAATTTTTCCCAGCCGTAACCATCCTCAGGCATTGCTGGATAAGCATCTTCTTCTTTAAGGGGAACAATATCTGTTCTAGTTTGTTTAAGAGCCGAATATACACAAGCTGATGAACTAAAAAAGAAGCGCTCAATATTTTTTTCCCTCGCTGCCATTAGTAAATGCGTGTTAATTAAAACACTTAACATACATTCGGCCTTATGTGCTTCAATAAAACCCATTCCGCCCATATCAGCTGCAAGATTGTAGACAATATCTGTTCCATCTGCAGAGGTCCGACAGTTGTTCAAATCATTAAGGTCTAAAACCAAATTTTCAGCATTTTGGTGAATTTGATACCAATTCTCTAAGGGCTTTTTGTCAACAGCTTTTACTGAATGGCCCTGACTGATCAAACTCCCAACTAAATGCCCACCTATAAAGCCCCCCGCACCAGCAACAAGGATTTTTTTCATTCGTTTATTCTCTCAATCTTGATGGGATGAAAAAGTATCATACTTGGAATTAAACACAATAATAACACGCCCCTTTTAAAATTTAATACCAATCACTTAAATTCTTCTTTGGATCCTTGACAATGAGTAGTCGACAATAATTGATTTTCATCAAAACTTAATTGAAATGTTGGCCATCCGTCTTTTTTTCACTAAAAAATTGAGTAAGACACTTGCCGACCACACAAAAAATAGCCAATAAAATGGCTCTGCAAATGCTACTCGATGACGAATCTGTGTCGGAGTTAATTCTAGCGAAATTGTGAATGATATAGCCATAATTAGAAAGTAATTTCTCAATTGAGATTGGATTGGATTGAGATTTCTCCGTGTAAGGAAATAGATAGCAGCTATGGTTAACGGTACCCATAAGAGTAAGCTGGCAAAGAAAACAGTCGGACTATATGCGCCATAAACTACGTATGGCCTCCAAAGCGCAAACGGTTTGATGAGTAGTACTCCTAGGCTCTCAAGCGGCTGTGCGAGGCACGATTTAATTCCAAGTTTCCATAGTTCCTGATTTGCAGCGGGAATGTTATACACCTCTTGGTTTGCAAAAATCTCGCCAGACTTTGTTGCTCCATATACCCAGTTGTTAATTCTGGTGTTTTCTGCTTGTGAGATAAAACCTAAGTACTGAGGAACAAAAACTTTGCTGCACATCACCTCGGCGTTGTATCCGCCCGCGGGTGATAAAAACACAAAACCTGCATAAAGTTTTGTGAGTATGAATTCATACACTATGAGCAAACTTAAAAAAATGCTAACTGAAAATGAAAGTACTACCTTGTTAACTCGAGCTTTAATCCATTTGTAAAGAATAAAAGTAGCAATCATGGCAAAGGGAAGAATTGAATTTGGCCGGGCAAATACAGAGTAAAATCCTGATAAGGAAAAAAGTAAGATATGAAGGTTATCTAGGTTTCCGCCTTTCATGACGCGTAAGAATAGAAAAGCCCAATACAAAACAAAAAGTGTAACAATTGGCTCTGTCGTTATATCTGACACAGAGAAAAGAATAAATGGATCAATTGCGTAGAGAACACTGGCGAGCACCCAAAAAGGTTTTTTTAGACCGATTTGAAATCCGATGCGTGCAATTAGATATGCGGAAGTTCCATGACAAATGGCGAGTAAAATCTTCATGATTACAAAAGATGTAGAATTCGATATCAAAAATGTCAGAGCTATCAGAAAAGAGAAACCAATCCCATGACCTAATGGGTTTGGATTGGACAACATATACGACCAGCCGCGAAGCATTTCTTCTGCCTGCGTCACATAGTCATTTCTTCCATCTACCTGTAATATCACATATTCAAATCCTCGAAAAAAATCTACGCAAAGCGCTACGCAAAAACCAAAGACTGCTAGAACTTTAAACAAGTGGTTATCAGAACGCCTGGTGAGTTTTAGCATTTTACAATTTTATCCGAACAAATCATTTTGAACCTTCAACATAGCGCTCTATCTGGGAATTGCATATGACGTTAGGATTTTCCCCATCTACAATCAAGTCTGCCCACCAATCGAGAGTTCTCGAAATAGACTGTTTTTGTGACCAGTGTTGCTGCCAATTAAGAAGCTCGCGGGCTTTAGTCGGGTCTAGGCCCAAGACTATAGACTCTTTCTCATCAGGGTGGTTTTGGAATTCGAGACTAAGTTTATTGCGGAATCTCCTTTCAAATTTCACTTCTTGGCAAACTTCACGAACGGACATGCTTTTATCTAAAGGTCCGAAATTTAGAGATAAGAAGTCTTCTCCATTTAATATTGCTTCAAGTGCCAATAAATATCCATGTAATGGGTCCAAGACATGTTGCCAGGGTCGTGTGCTCTCTGGATTACGGATTTGAACTGTTTCCCCTGATACTAGACCTCTAATGAGATCGGGAACTAAACGATTTTTTGACCAATCTCCACCACCTATTACGTTACCGGCGCGGACCGATATAACTCTTGGTCCTCCAGTAATCTTTGCGATTTGTTGCCAGGAAGCGACTGATGCCTCTGTCCCAACCTTACTGCCACTGTAAGGGTCTTTCCCTTCAAGTGGGTCCTGCTCATTGAATGAGCGACCCGAATTGTCATTTCTATAAACTTTGTCAGTCGTAACAACAACAACAGCCTCTACTGATGCAGTTTTAAATGCGGCCTCAAGAACATTCACTGTTCCCATAACATTTGTTTCGAAAGTTTCACGAGGAGTTCTATAAGATTCCAAAACAAGAGGCTGTGCTGCCATGTGTATTACGGCAGAGGGCTCATGTATTGTCATGAAATCAGTCACTGATTTTATATTCCGGATATCCAGAAACTCTTCTGGGATGAATCCCATCCGGCTGGCACGGTCATAAAGTGAATCTTTTTCAGGAGCCAGTGAAAGGCCAATTACAGGAATATTCAGGTGCTGCAGCAGTAAAGTAAGCCAGGTTCCCTTGAATCCCGTGTGGCCCGTGACTAAGACCGGCCCAGGCAACTTTTTAAGCCGCTGGCCTACAACTAAATCCATACCCAAACAGTAGTCTTGGCACATTGAAGTACAAGTATGACGCTATGTAATTGGGCTGAGATTGGGAGATAATTGAACACTGAAGATTCGAGTTTAATTAGCCAATTGGTGGCTGCCTCAATCGCTGAGCGTCACCCAAACAAAAAGTTTATCCCTGGCCAAACGCAAGTCCCTGTGACTGGGAAAGTATTCGGGGCAGAAGAGTTAACGGCGGCCGTGGAAGCCAGCCTAGATTTTTGGTTGACGTCAGGTCCTTTCGCTGCAGAATTTGAGCGACGCTTTGCAATGACGGTGGGAATGCGTAATGCATTTATGGTGAACTCTGGCTCTTCGGCCAATCTGATAGCACTTTCTAGTCTGACGAGCTCAAAATTGGGTGCTCGAGCCTTAAAGCCTGGTGATGAAGTTCTAACTGTTGCCGCTGGTTTTCCAACAACAGTAACTCCAATTCTTCAAAATGGCCTTGTGCCAGTCTATGTGGATGTCGATCTTGCGACTTATGTTGCAAATGCTCCAGCCTTGGAGTCTGCAGTAGGTCCGAAAACTAAAGCAATCATGATGGCACATACTTTGGGAAACCCATTCAATCTTGATCTGGTGCAACGAATTGCTAAAGAGCACAATCTTTGGATAATTGAAGATAGTTGTGATGCTCTTGGAGGAACATATCGAGATAAAAATCTTGGATCATTTGGAGACCTCTCTACTTTTAGTTTTTATCCAGCGCATCACATAACTACTGGCGAAGGTGGGGCAGTACTAGCAAAAAAAGTTGCAATGAAACCAATAATTGAATCTTTCCGTGATTGGGGCCGAGATTGCTGGTGCGCCCCTGGGTGTGATAACACATGTTTAAAACGCTATGAATGGAAATTGGGTGAATTACCAGAAGGCTTTGATCATAAATACACTTATTCGCATATTGGATATAACTTAAAATCTGGTGATATTCAAGCTTCCATAGGATTAGCACAGCTGGATCGCCTCGGCCATTTTGTAGAAATTAGACGGAGAAATTGGAAATACCTCTTACAAGGTTTGTTGGATTTGGAAGAATTCTTATTGTTGCCTCAACCAGCTGAAAACAGCGATCCTTCATGGTTTGGCTTTGCACTCACTGTTAAGAAAGCAAGTCCAAAGTCTCGCAATACCATTGTGCAAGAGCTTAATGCTTTGAAGATTGCAACTCGATTACTTTTTGGTGGTAATTTATTGCGACAGCCTGCATTTATTGGTACACCGCGGCGAGTTTATGGTGATCTCAAAAACACAGATATCGTAATGAACGACACTTTCTGGATAGGTGTGTGGCCGGGACTTACGATTCCAATGCTGGATTACATGATTGAATCAATCCACAAAATATTTGGTGTTAAACAATGAAAGTGATAATTCTTGCTGGTGGATTAGGTACGCGTCTTGCAGAAGAAACTGACGATAAACCGAAGCCAATGGTTTTAATAGATGATAAACCCATACTTTGGCATTTAATGAATATCTTCGCGCAGCAAGATATGACGGAGTTTATTGTTGCGTTGGGGTATCGAGCCGAAGTGATCCAAAACTGGATTGACAGCTCACGAGATATTCCTAATTCTTGGAATATTCTTGGTTTGAATACAGGACTTGAAACACAGACAGGTGGTCGAATCGCTCAATGCATGAAAGTTGTGCCTAATGAAACTGTAGTGGCTACATACGGAGATGGCTTGGCGAATGTGTCAGTCAAAAAACTATTGAGTTTTCATAAAAGTCACCAAAAACTCGCAACTCTTACTTCGGTTCGCCCACCCGCACGGTTTGGGCATCTTCAATCTGAAAATGGATTGGTAACGCACTTTGGAGAAAAAAACCAGGCTGATGAGGGCTGGATCAATGGTGGTTTCTTCGTCCTAGAACCAGAAGTTTCAAAACTAGTCTTACATGACGGTGAACCATTCGAATCAGGTGCACTCCCACGATTAGTTGAAGCGAGTCAGCTAATGGCTTATCACCACTATGATTTTTGGCAACCCATGGACACTCTAAGAGAAAAACAAGATTTGTCCCGCTTGGCGCAAGAAGCAACGCCCCCATGGCTTAAGGGAATTAAAGATTCATAAGATCTTGAGCAATCTCCCTAATCATAGATTCTTGTCCGGCCACTAGTTTTCGCTTACCCATCTCTTGCCAAAGCGCTGTAACATCCACTCCCAATTCATTTGAAATTTGATTAACTTGTGGGGCATATCCGCTGAATACGCCAGCAAGCCCACTTTCAATACTCGAACTACTAGCCCTTGGCAATTTATCTGGGTAGGAGTCCTCCACTAGTTGGCTCATTTTGAGAAATTGAGGTATCTCAAATTGATTACTCCCTTCTTTTATTGAATACGCCACTATATTTTCAAGTTGAGCATTACCAGCGCCGGCGCCGAGACCCATCGATGCACCATCAATTAATCCAGCGCCTGCGTCGATTGCTGCTGCTGCATTTGCCACAGCAACACCAAGGTTGTTGTGTGCATGGAAACCAATTTCTATATCTAAAGAATTTTTGAGGGCGTCCACTCGTTCCTGGACATCCTTTGGGATGAAGTGTCCGGATGAGTCCATTAAAACAATGGCAGATGCCCCATATTGCTGCATTAGTTTGGATTGAGTGATTAAGCCGTTGATATCAGTCATGTGACTCATCATGAGAACTCCGTGAACACACAAATCCCTACTTGCGAGATACTCAATATGTTTTTCCGCGGTATTTGCTTCAGTCACGTGGGTTGCAACTCGAAAAATATCTACACCAATGTCTATCGCCGGTATCAAATCACGTTTAATTGTTGCAAATCCTGGAATTGCATGAACGGCTAATTTAGAGTCCTTTAAGCTACTACGCGCCGTAATCAATAAATCTTGATCTGATTCTGCGGATTTACCTACCAAATATGAGGAAGCGCCAAGACCATTCCCATGTCCTACCTCTACAGCCCAAACCCCTGAGCTGTTCGCTCTTTCACAATATTCCTGAACAAATTTTGAGGTTAATGTGTGACGCAATGCATGATTACCATCTCGCAAAGTTACGTCGTATAGTAAATTCATTTAATTACCTAATTTAACTGAGAATTGGTTAGCATGGCGACGGGCGGTTTCCACTGCTGCAGCATTTATGATGTCAAGATTTCCAGCATAACTAGGTAGAGCGTAACCGGCACCTGTGACTTTAGTAGTGGCAGAAATAAGATCAGCACGGGTCATGTGGGGCTCAACTACTACGTCATAGCCTGGTACGTAACGTTGGATTCTTTTAACTACATGTTGAACTTCTTCTTTAATCAGATTCAAATTACATGACTCAATTTTCATTTGTACTGTGGTTCTCATCATAATTGGCGGATCGGCAGGATTTAGGACGAGAATTGCCTTAACAGATTCGCACCCTGTAATGAGTTCTGTTAAGTTTTCTGTTGCTTGGATATATTCATCGATATTTCTTCTAGTCGCAGGACCCGCAGACAGTGCTGCGATACTTGAGGAGACTTCCACTTCTCTAATCCCTGTTGCATGCGCAGCAAAAGCATAGAGTAACGGGGCGGAAGACTGTCCGCCACAAGTAACCATTGAATAATTCGCTACTTGTTCTTCGATTAAATCAAATTTTTCAATAACATCAATTAATTCTGGTACAAGTGGCTTCCCTATTTTGGAAGGAGTCAGGTCTATTATCCACTTATCATTCAAGCTTAACAAATTCCAATGTTCTGCATGATCATGGGCTGAGGTTGCATCAAAAGCTCCATCGATATTTTCTAGGATGTCTAGTAAGCCATTGATTCCATTCGGGATAATATTCTGGACTTTACCTTGAAAATTCTCTAAACCTGGACTATCACTTCTGCGCCCAACTAGAGCCACCACTTCAAAATCTTGATCTCTCAATAATCTTTCACACAAGTCAGTTCCGATATTTCCTGTTCCAAGAATTGCAACCTTAATCCTATTTTTTTGCATAGGGAATTCCGCGAGCTCGATACGAATTTTCATGGGCTTGATAACCAAGGAATTTCTCGAGTTCATTGAGTGGGAGTAGCGGGTCAAGATCCTCTAAAGGTGGGGAAACAAGAGTGCCATCTTCCTGCTTGCTAGTTGAAAGTCGCGGTAAATACTTCTGAGATGGTGACATTAGAATCTCGACCAGTACTGGTACAGAGTGTTGCAACAAAAGTGGTAATTTATCATGCATATCTGATTCATTTTCAATACGGACATACTGCAAACCAAATGCTTCGGCGATTATTTCAAAACTTGGGAAGCTAATACCAGAATCAACTCCAGAACCTGACATACGGCCCTCAAATAAATTCTGTTGGGAAATCTTAATCATGGAGTATCCATGATTATTGAAAATAAATAATTTAATCGGGATCTGATGCTCTCTCACAACTTGTAACTCCTGCAAGTTGAACATAATTCCACCATCAGTATTGAGACAAACTAGCTGGCGATTCGGCGCTGCAAAATGTGCTCCTATCGCCCCAGGTAATCCAAACCCCATTTCTCCTAGTCCTTGAGATGTAAATAGCCTTTGATTACTTCGCGGCGCAAATGCATAATGGCCAGAGAGTAACCCTGCGCCAACATCTGTAACAACAACTGCGTTGTCATCCAATACTGTATTTAAATAATCTATCACTTGGGCCGAGTGCACAACATCATATGACTCATGTGGAGTTGGTCCTACTTGATCAAGCCTTGGCAGCTTTTTCCAAATCTGATTAATATCATCGATCCATTCGCGCCACTTTTTCTTATTTGTAGTGGAAATGTCTACAAGATTAGTTCTCAAGAGAAAATCTAAAGTTGAGCAGTTTAGGATGTGCCAATTGGTATCTTTGAATTTATCACATTCTGTTGGATCGATTTCAATAATCCACTTTGTGGCACTTCGACCAAAATCTGATTTATCGTAACCAATTTGTGGAATAGCGAGCCGTGTTCCGAGGCAAATGATTAAATCGGCCCTTTGAAGTAAAATATTGGCCGCTCTATCACCATAGATTCCAATTCGACCCATATTTAACTTATGGTCTGACGGCAGCAAATCTGCGGCAGACCAAGATAAGCAGAATGGAATTTCAAGCACAGAAATTATCTCTTGCAGTTTGGCGAGTTCATCTTTACCTCGACAGCCATTTCCAAGATATAGCAATGGTCTTTCTGCAGATGCAACATCTCGACGTAGGGCTTCGATCTCTGCCTTAGCGATTTCTTTACCAGACTGGAGCAAATTGTAATTAGTTTTCAGTGAAACTGAATCTGTTGCAGCTATACCTCCTTTTCGTCTTTGCAAGTCCATAGGAAAATCCACAAATGACGGTCCCATTCGGCCGGAAGTACTTGAGTCCCAAGCTGAATCAAATTCACTCTTGATTCTAGATACATCTTTTATGCGAACCGCAAACTTCGCTACTGGTTTCATAACTTCCACTGAATCAAAGCCTTGCACACCATAAGCCCTGAGGTTTGAGTGATTTTCGCAGTGAAAAGAACTTTCGTTTCCAGAAATTACGATCACAGGTACTGAATCGAGATATGCACTCAAAATGCCCGTTAAGGTGTTGGCTGCTCCTCCGCCAGTTGTAACCAACACGACTCCTGGCTTACCTGAAATTCTAGAATAACCTTGTGCCTCCATCACAGCGGCTTGTTCGTGGTGAGAATATATGAGCTGAATGGAGCCTTCTCTCATAATCGCATCTATGACCGCTAGATTACCTGCACCAGAGATGCAGAAAATAACATCGACATTGCGTTCTTTGAAACACGCAATTAGCTGATCAGCTCCGTTGTACTTTTCTCTATCCAACATCCTATTAGAAGCCCATTCTCAATACATTTGCGCTGATTGTATAATTTAAGTTTGCCATATTACCCCCCGCTTATCTAGTACAAATTGGATGAATTCTTCTGTCCTTCAATCGTTTTGAATCCAGCGCTTTGAGTTCCAAAACTGGGGCTTGAAATTACATGTCCTGTGCCTTTATCCAAGCTAGGGTTTTGTCGATAGATTCCTCGAGATCGATTTCTTGTCGCCACCCTAAACTCTTTAAGCGATTTGTGTCTGGGATAATTACATGGTTTGGAGAATGTGTGTAGTTATCACCTGAGGTAACCATTTCGGTCTCTCCAAAAAGTCCCGCTTGAGTTGAGATTTGTATTGCAAAATCCAATATTGTAAATGGCCTTTCACTACCAACATTTATTGGTTCAGTAAGTTTGTCTTGAAGTAAAATTTGTAGGAGTCCCACGACTGCATCAAGTGAGTATAGAAAAGTTCTGACATCTCTACCCGCCGACTTCAAAATAGGTCTTTTACCTTTGGCTGACTGCCATAAAAAATCTGCGAATGATCTACCGTCATTCTTTCTAACACCTGGTCCAAACGTATGAAATAGTCGACCTACACGAAATTCTGCACCCTGTGCAACGCACAATTCTCTCCCTCTTATTTCACCTTCGATTTTAGCTAATGCGTAAGCCGAACGAGACAAGTTTGCATCAATTACGCCTGAATAGTTTTCTGGAACCGGCGTGGGGGCATCGGCCCCATAAACCTCACCAGATGAAATAAACAGAGCTCTCTCTGTATCGCTGGTTATCAGTTTTGAAAATGTGTTTACATTAATTGACCGTAAAACTTCTGGTGAAGAAAATTTTGTGGGGCTTGCAGGGCTTGCAGCATGAATTAAGAATTCTAATCCACCTAGCTCTTGAGTTTCAAACAAATTTTTTTCGTGAAAAACTAAAAATTTGAAACCTTGAAGATGTTTTAAGCTTGAAAAATCTCCTGAGCCCGACATCACACGAATTTCTCGTGGGAAGATCTTTTGTAATTCAAGACCTTTGCAAAGTGACTCAACAAGGTATGAACCCACCATTCCCGTGCCGCCTGTGATTAATACTCCTTTTCCTTGAAAAACTCCAAGGTCTAACCGGGTAGCAAAAGATTCAACATCGGTCGGTGATAACAGCATTTAAAAACCTAGCGATTCAATTTTTTACAAGATATTGTCACGGACACTCTTCAAATGGGACTTACGATGCGGATGACAAAAAATATAGTTCGTTTCTTCAGTATTTTCGTCGATAAACTCAATCTTCCTAAGGTTATTTTTCCCAATACCGTAACATTCGTATCCTTCAATGAAAAGTAGATCCAATACATCTTGTGGGTGGTGCCCGAAAGGGGCCATCCACTTTCGAAGAAGCTCAATAAAGATTGTAGGCCTATCTCTCTGAATAGTTTCAAGCCCGCCTTTTATGACTGATAACTCAGATCCTTCTACATCAATCTTAATTAAGTCCACTGAAAGAGAACTGCTTGCAAATAAATCGAGGGTACTTGAGTTTACAATTATTTCAGACGCAATGCCTTCTTCGGCGTGCAGATTTTTGAATGAACCACCACCCGTCCCCGTGAACCTAGGAACAAAAAATTTCATTCCGCTTTCTTCTCTTTCTCCAAGTGCAAAGTTGTTAACCATAATTTGTTGCATCGAGATATAACTAGCATTTATCTCCATGTTCCTCTGCAACTGCCTAAAACAATTCGGATTTGGTTCGAAGCACATAATCTTTAAATTCTGATTAATCGCACTGGCTGCAATGGAGTAAAAACCAACATTTGCTCCGATATCAAAAAAAGTTTTGCATTCTTTGCGATATTCAACAATATTTTTGACTCGAATAATTCGTAATGACCCTCGGATAGAATCGTGAAAGGAGCTGACCTAATATCTTCAGAATCTAACTCTAACTGAATGGAAATGGAATCGACTACCTCATATTTTAGAATTATTCCATTTTGTGAAACTGCTAAACTTTTAAGACTTGGAGAAAAAACCTCGGTCAACGACTTCATTGATCGAAGTTCTTTTTGAATTTCCAGCCAATAGTCTTCTCGCGTAATACTACCGGCTAAACGCGCATTTTTTTTCTTCAACATTTGGGTGCACCTATAATTCGCTTATTCCAGTAAGCATGTCCAATTTCCATTAGCCACCAACAATTTCTCGGATAACATAATTAGGGCGGGCCTTAATCTCTTCATAAACAAGTGATAAGTATTGAGCGATTATTCCTAAACAGAGAAAAACTAGACCAAAACCAAGAAAAATGCTTCCAATCAACATACCAAATCCTGCAAATGGGACACCATGAAAAATCCAGACTATTGAAAATACAAAAGTAGCAATTAATGAAATAGAGCTAGTAATTACTCCAAAGATCCCCACAAAATCTAATAATGAATATGAATTTGCGAGAATACCTTTCATTGCATAAGAGAAGACATGTCGTGAGTTAGCTTTTGATTTTCCGTAGACCCTGGGTGCTCGTGGTAGTGAAATTCCAATGGAGTTATAGCCAAGCCAAGATACCAATGCCCGAATAAATCTGTTTCTTTCCTCTAATTGAATTAAGTTATCTCGAACCTCTCGACTGATTAATCTAAAAGTACTTGAGTTCCTCTGGATTAAACCCTTGGAGAATTTTTCTGCTAACAAGTAGAATAGGGTCGAGTTAAGATTTCTTATTTTGGATACACCTGGGCGAGATTCAACTACTTGATAAACGTGATCGTAACCTTGCTCAAACATTCGCAAAAATATTGATATGTACTCTGGGGGATCTTGTAAATCTGAAGCCATTATGACCACTGCGTCTGCATCAGCATGGCTTAAACCCGCAGTAATCGCTCCTTCAAAGCCAAAATCTCTTGACATTCGTAATCCCACCACCTTGGGATTTTTTTCTGCTAAAGAGTTGATAACCTCCCACGTGTCATCTTTGGAGGCATTCTCAGAGATGATTACTCTCCAGGTGTAGGGTTCATTTTCCATGACTTTTTCGATTGCTTGGACTAAGTGAACAAGATTCTGTGATTCATTTTTCGCAGAAGTTACTATGTCCAAAGTTTTCATAATCACAGTCTATGCGTCTGCAGGCTTTTTTAAGGGTAAGCCCCCCTGAGATTCCCTCTTGGTAAGCCAGTATTTTTGAAATTGGAGCAAAAAATATATGGGCCCAAGGGGGCCATTTTTGAAAAACCATTCTGCGGGTGAAGTAATCCTGCAAATTCCAGAGAAGTCATATCAGAGCAAATAAATTGGAACTCTCCACTAAGATTCTTACATGCGAATTCTTGTAACAGGTGGAGCTGGTTTTGTGGGCTCTCACCTATGTGAACGTCTCATAAAAGATGGATACACAGTAGATGTCATAGATGACCTTTCTACTGGCCGAGCTTCAAATCTACAAGCATTACAAGGGTCTCCTCGGTTTTCTCTAACGGAAGGTTCAATTCTAAACTCTGAACTACTTCATTCCCTCATCGAAAGAAGTGACTACGTTTTCCACTTAGCAGCTGCCGTTGGTGTGTTCAATATCGTCAATAATCCATTAGAAAGCTTGATGACAAATATTCGAGGAACAGAAAATGTGCTTGAATCTGCTCATAAATCAGGTAAACCGGTCTTTATAACAAGTAGCAGTGAAGTTTATGGTAAGAATATTTCCAATTCACTGAAAGAAAGTGATGACAGAATACTAGGTAGCCCTATTACTTTGCGGTGGTCATATAGTGAAGCAAAAGCAATCGATGAGTCGCTCGCATATGCCTACTTTATCGAAAAAGACTTGGAAACAAGAATTGTAAGATTTTTCAATACTGTAGGGCCGCGTCAACTTGGAGCATACGGAATGGTAGTTCCTCGATTCGTGAAGGCGGCGCTTGCAAATGAGCCAATAACTATTTTTGGAAATGGTGATCAAACTAGGTGTTTTGCGCATGTGCATGATGTTGTTGAAGCCGTAATTGCAATTGCATTCTCCAGGGAATCTATTGGTAAAGTCATAAATGTTGGAAATAATGTCGAAATTTCCATCAATGAATTAGCAAAAAAGATAATTAGTGAGACTGGATCAAAGAGTTCAATTGTTTATATGCCATATGAGGAAGCCTACGGTCATGGATTTGAAGATATGGAAAGGCGAGTTCCAAATATTGATTTAATTAAGGAGCTTGTTGACTGGGCACCTAAACGTAATCTCTCAACAATTATTTCAGATATTTCAGCTGAGATGAAAAAGGAATCTTAGAGAGAAGTAACTCCGGTTTGGCCATTGAGCGAATTTGTGCAGTCAAGAATTTGGACTCCGGCTGCGAGTAATTGGTCGAGATTCATTCCTGGCTGTTTTGTAGCCAAGATTGCTACATCGCATTGCCAGCCTAATTCAACAGATTGGGAACCTTGCCAAACAGACACTAAAGGATCGTACCAGGCAACGACTGCACCCATTGAAAGTAAGTCATTACGCAGTTCAGATACTGGAGTCTCACGGACATCACCTACGCCTGGTTTGTACGCCACACCAAGAATCAAAACTTTTGGGGTTTGAATAATTGAATCTACCAAACTAAGCGCACGTTGAGCAACGTAACGGGGCATTGAATGGTTTATTGAATCAGCGAACTCAACAAATTCGGCTTTACTTCCGTTTTGCCTTGCCCACCAGGTTAGATATAGGGGATCGACTGGAATGCAATGACCACCGACACCGACACCAGGCCTAAATGGCATAAATCCATATGGTTTAGTCGAAGCAGCATCTATAACCTCGTTAACATTAATGCTAGCTACTTCACAAATCTTACTGAATTCATTTACAAGGGCGATATTTACTAGTCGAAAAGTATTCTCAAGTAGTTTTGCGGCTTCGGCAACCTCGGGTGTCGAGACTGGAATAGCCACGTCACATAAAGATTTATAAAAATCCATTGCTCTTTCTTGAGATTCTCGATCAATCGCTCCAACTAAACGCGGTGTATTCTTCTGATTCCAAATAGGGTCACCGGGATTTACGCGTTCCGGGGCGCTTGCAAAAAACAATTTAGGTGAAGTTGACGGCTTCAAGGAATTAACAAGTGGAATTATCTCTTTACTCAAGGTGCCTGGGTATGAAGTTGATTCGCTTACAATTAAAGTTTCATTAGAAACAAATGGGGCAATTCCAGAAGTCGCATCCCGCAACATTGTCAGATCGGGTTCGCGCATTTCGTTGAGTGGTGTTGGGACGCAAATTGTAATGACCGATGCTTGAGAAACAGAGATGAAATCGCAGGTTGCCCTATAAGAACCTTTTGTAAGTGCGTCCTGAAGTTGTGCATCGGAGATGTCTTCGACTGGACTTGAACCATTATTGATCCGCTCTACCTTGTCCGCAAAACTATCCACTCCAATCACAGTCCAGCCAGCATTGACTGCGGCCATAGCTAGCGGAAGGCCAACATAGCCTTGCCCGATAATGGCCAGTGTTTGGGTCTTTTGGTGGCTCATATCTGCAATCCTAACTGCTCAGAGTAGAAATATTTGCCCGTTTGCTTGACTGGGTTT
>Ga0214919_10003068_pt1 | contig 25648 bp, 25 predicted proteins | sample LL1503_MetaG_FD_177994 | JGI IMG/M metagenome (GOLD analysis project Ga0214919, IMG submission 177994) | Freshwater microbial communities from Lake Lanier, Atlanta, Georgia, United States - LL-1503 | ecosystem: Environmental > Aquatic > Freshwater > Lake | place: USA: Georgia | collected... | reverse complement strand
CTCATCCAGCGGTTGAGATTGTTCGAAGTAAAAGGGTGAGAATTACATCTGATGCCGTGGGATATGCCGATGGCGAACGAATCGGTCAATTACCAGTAAATGCCGAGTGTGTCCCAAATGCGTTGAAGACGTGGCGGCCGTGACAACTCCAGCAGAGAAATTCGCAGCCGCTAAAGTTCGCAATCAATACAAAGAGACTACAGCTTTCGTTCAAAGTTTTGATTTCGAGTTTGATCCTTTTCAGGTAGCTGCTTGCCACGCAGTAGAAGAGGGCAGTGGAGTCTTAGTAGCTGCCCCAACTGGTGCTGGAAAGACTGTGGTTGGCGAATTTGCTGCGCACTTAGCTCTCAAACTTGGAAAGAAGTGTTTTTACACCACACCAATTAAGGCACTTTCCAATCAGAAATATTCGGAGTTCGTAGCAATGTTTGGTGAAGATCGAGTAGGACTGCTCACGGGAGATACCAGCATTAATGGTGAAGCCGACGTATTAGTGATGACGACCGAGGTTTTGCGCAACATGCTCTATGCCGGCTCAAATACCCTAATCAATTTGGGTTATGTCGTCATGGATGAAGTTCACTACTTGGCAGATAAATTCCGAGGAGCCGTCTGGGAAGAAGTTCTGATCCATCTGATGGAGAGTGTGCAGGTTATTTCGCTATCCGCAACGGTTTCTAACGCAGAAGAGTTTGGTGAGTGGCTTGGTGAAGTGCGGGGCAATACGCAAGTCATCGTGAGTGAAATCCGACCTATTCCGCTATATCAGCATGTTCTTATCGGAAATCGACTTTTAGATCTTTTTGATAAACCAGGACAGATAAATCCTGAAATCCTTCGGCGCGAGAGGGAAGCAGTACGCAAAGCCTCCATCAGTAGACATCGCCGAGGACGCTTTAGCGAGGCACAAGATCGATTGTCTCGAGCCGACATCATCGAAAAACTAGCTAATCAAAACTTACTTCCGGCAATCACTTTTATCTTCTCGAGAATTGGTTGCGACGCAGCAGTTAAGCAATGTCTGCACGCCGGCCTTCGTTTGACTTCAACTGCTGAGCGCGAGGAGATTCGCTCTACAGCTCTTAAGTACACACAAAATATTGCAGAAGAAGACCTTGTGGTTTTGGGCTTTGATGAGTGGCTGAGCGCACTAGAGCGCGGAATTGCCGCACACCATGCTGGATTGCTACCTAGCTTTAAATCAGCAGTCGAGGAGTTATTCCAAAAAGGATTGATCAAAGCTGTTTTTGCAACCGAGACACTTGCACTTGGTATAAACATGCCGGCAAGGACAGTTGTTCTAGAGAAATTAATTAAATACAACGGCGAATCTCATGTTCCAATAACACCAGGTGAGTACACGCAGTTAACTGGACGCGCAGGCCGACGTGGAATTGATATTGAGGGTAATGCTGTCATCCAATGGTCACCAACTGTTGATTCAGCATCTGCTGCAGGTTTGGCATCCACTCGTACATATCCACTGCGTTCATCTTTTGCACCCACATACAATATGTCAATCAATCTCATAGCAAGGTTTGGTCGCGAACGCGCACGTCGATCCCTCGAGTCATCATTTGCACAGTTCCAAGCAGATCGCGCCGTCGTTGGTTTATCGCGACAGATTGCAAAAAATGAAGCTGCAATAAAGGAGCTACTTTCACAGGCGGTGTGTCACTTGGGAGATTTTCTTGAGTACGCGAGAATTCGTCGTGAGATTAAGGAAGTTGAATCTCTTCTCTCAAGGCGAGATCACAAAAAAACTTTCGACAATAAACAACGAGCACGCCTTGAGGCAGACCTTACGGATTTACGTAAGGGTCTTAGAAATCACAGCTGCCATTCATGTGCCCAGCGCGAAGACCATTCACGTTTTGCAGAAAAAGCTGGTCGCCTTAACCGCGAGAATGATGGACTTCGAACTCGCGTGCAAAGTCGCACACACGTTATTGCAAAGACCTTTGATCAAATCTGTCAGGTTCTGACTCATCTTGGTTACATCGAAGGGGAAAAACCAACTGCACAGGGCAAGATCCTTACCAAAATTTATGCGGAATCGGATCTTCTCTTGACAGAGGCAATTCGTCGAGGAGTTTTGGATGAATTAAATGCCCCAGAGCTGCTATCAGTTGTCTCAACGATGATTTTCGAATCTCGCAACGCCGACAATGTTGCTCCCAAGATGCCAAGTCCGCGAGTTTCTAGCGCGCTTGCCGATGTGATTTCTATTTGGGCCGAGTTAGAAGAACTTGAAACTGAGTATGGAGTCAAAACACAGCGCCAACCAGATGCTGGTTTCTGCTGGGTTTCATATCGTTGGGCTAATGGAAATTCGCTACAAAGCGTGCTCAAGGGCACAGATATGTCTGTCGGAGACTTTGTGCGCAGTACTAAGCAACTATCGGATCTTCTCAATCAAATTGCTGGGGCGAGTGAAAAGCTTCGCCCAGTATGCAAAGATGCCGTTAAACGCATCGACAGGGGAGTGGTCGCATTTCTCATGGGAGATCTATGACATTAATGCTTCTAGATAGTGCATCTCTTTGGTATCGCGCCTATTACGGAATGCCGGACACATTAACCGCACCTGATGGAACTCCTGTTAATGCGATTCGTGGCTACATCGACATGACTTCACGATTGTTATCTGTCTATAAACCCAATCGCTTGGTTGCTTGTCTTGATGGAGATTGGCGTCCTAGTTGGAGAGTAGAACTTTTCCCAGATTACAAGGCAAATCGTTTAGAAGAAGAGGGCGACGAGGAAGAAGAGCCAGAGACGCTCACGCCGCAAATTCCTATTCTCTTGGACTTGTTAGATCTTTTCGGGATACCTGTGGTGGGCGTTGATGACTATGAAGCAGATGATGTGATGGCAACCTATGCCGAAACTGAAAAGGGTCCGATTCGAATAGTTACTGGAGATAGAGATCTCTTTCAGATGGTAGATGATAAACGCGATATTAAGGTTGTGTATTTAGCTAAGGGTATTTCTCAACACGATCTAGTTGACTACGCCTATGTTGCAAATAAGTATGCAATCCCGGGTGATCGATATGCATTATTTGCGATGTTTCGCGGTGATCCCTCTGATGGTTTACCAGGTGTGAAAGGTATTGGCGAAAAGGGTGCTGCTCTGATTGCTAACAATTTCGCAACTGTTAAGGACGCGTTAGCCGGAGCACATGCTGCCCATGAATCTTTGCCTGCAGCATTGGCAAAGAAGATTATCGCTGGGTCTGATTACCTGAAGGTGGCTCCAAGAGTTGTTCAAGTTGCTCGCGATGCACCACTTCCTCAAGTTGATCTAAAAATGCCCAAAGCTCCCAAAGATCTTTCTGAGATTTATCAATTCAAGGAACGCTATGGATTAGGTGCCAGCGTTGATCGTTTGATCAGTGCACTAGGTTGGTAAATCTACTTTTATCGGCGTTCAGCGGGCTACTTCTAAGCGCTGCTTTCGAACCAATATCCCTGTGGTGGATTGCACCAATCGCACTTGCTCTAGAAATGTTTGCACTCTCTCAAAGTGAGCGGAAGTATCTGAGCGTTCTAGCTTTCGCACTTACCTTCAACCTTGTTTTACTTCACTGGACGAGCACGTATGTGGGATCTGTGCCGTGGGTAATTCTTGCTGTGGGGTTAACTCTTTTCTACCTACCCTTGGTAGCTGTAAAGCGTCTGGGGATAGCCTTTTTCCCGCTGATATTCATCGTCATGGAAGAGGTTCGTAACAGATTTCCTTTTCAAGGTTTTGGCTGGGCCAGAATTGCTTATTCACAGGCCGATGCTCCCTATGCCAAGATTGCAGCATACGGGGGAGCGGTTGCACTTTCTGCCATTACGGTACTGGCTGGACTTGTTATCTTCTATTTATCTCAAAAGCAATTGAGAATTCTCGTACTGTTTCCAATAGTTATTGTTGCAATACCAATTAATGTTCAAATGAACCAAACAACACAGGCGTTTCTGATACAGGGAAATGTGCCAAAGTTGGGTTTGGATTTTAACTCTAGGGCAAAAGAAGTTTTCTATAATCACGTTAATGAAACAGATATTGCATTGAAAGAAAATAAGAAAGTCGACTTTATTCTTTGGCCTGAAAATTCAGTTGATGTAGATCCATTTCGTAATCCAGAAGTATTCGAGGCACTTAATCGCTACAGAGTTCCACTCATAGTTGGAGCTATTGTTGGTAGAGCCGATGATATTTTGAATACATCTATATTGTGGACAAAAGAGGTTCAAAATGTCTACATAAAGCAACACCTCACGCCATTTGGTGAATACATTCCTTTGCGTTCCTTGGCCTCCAAAATCTCACCATTTGTAGATGATGTGCGGGATTTTTCACCAGGAAGTGAGTCGACAGTATTTACAGTTGCTAAGGCAAAAATTGCGCCAGTTATCTGTTATGAATTACTTGATGATGACATTCTTGAAAAGGCAGCAAAATCATCAAATCTTCTTGTTGTTCAAACTAACAATGCAACATTTGGAGATTCGGCTCAAAGCGCCCAGCAGCTGCAGATCACTCGCATTAGAGCGATAGAACATTCACGAAATATTCTCTCGGTGTCGACAACGGGTTATTCAGCCGTCATTGATTACAAGGGAAAAGTTCTGCAAAAGAGTGACATGGCAAGTGCGCAGCATCTCTATGCTGAAGTAGGAGTAATTTCCAGCGTTTCGCCACGAGATAGATATGGGGATTGGGCCCTGGTAGTGACGCTGATCTGGCTGCTGATGGTTACCCGTGGAGCGTATATATATCGCCGATAAGTAACATTATGTAAAGTTAAGCGAACTCAGATATTGGTGGGCAGGAGCAAATCAGATTCCTATCCCCGTGCGCTCCATCGATTCGACCCACCGTCGGCCAGTACTTGCCCTGCATTCCCATGATTTCACCATTCACCAAGCCAGTTCGAAGCGATGGAGTTCCGCCCACTTCACGCGAATAAGAGCGCTCCCAGTTAGCTGCCAGAACACTTTCAATGGTGTGCGGTGCATGGCGCAGAGCTGACTCCTCCACCGAAATCTTGCCCTCCATGATTTCCTGGATTTCTCCGTGAATTGCAGTCATCGCGGCTATAAAACGATCAATCTCAGCAATGTCTTCACTCTCAGTTGGCTCGATCATCAGCGTTCCTGCGACAGGAAAACTCATAGTCGGTGCATGGAAACCGTAATCCATTAAACGCTTTGCGATGTCATCAACACTTACTCCGCTGAGCTTTGTTATCTCTCTTATATCCAAAATACATTCATGGGCAACACGACCATGTTCACCTCTATAGAGAACTGGGAACATTGGATTTAATTTTGCTGCCATGTAATTAGCGGACAAAATAGCTATAGATGTTGCAAGCGTGAGGCCTTCCCCACCCATCATGCGGATGTAAGCCCATGAGATCGGCAAAATACTTGCCGAACCAAACGGCGCAGCACTAATTGGTCCGGGACCCGTTGCAGGTCCTGCTAGTTCATCCAATGGATGATTGGGTAGAAATGGCGCTAGGTGAGCTCGGCAGATAACTGGACCAACACCTGGTCCCCCGCCACCATGCGGAATACAAAATGTTTTATGCAAATTCAAGTGCGAAACATCTGCACCGAATTTTCCTGGTTGCGATAAACCAACTAGCGCATTTAAATTTGCACCGTCAACATAAACCTGACCACCAGCATCGTGTACCAGTCCACACAAATCAGTGATAGCCGACTCAAAAACACCATGTGTGGACGGATATGTGACCATCATGGCAGCTAAAGAGGATGAATATTGCGCGATTTTAGCCTTCAAATCTTCGATACTCACGTTTCCGTGTTCATCGCACTCAATAACCACAACCTGCATTCCAGCCATTACGGCACTTGCAGCATTAGTTCCATGAGCTGAGGAGGGAATCAAGCAAATTGTGCGACCCTTGTCACCGCGTGAATCGTGGTAGTTGCGAATTGCCAATAAACCAGCGAACTCCCCTTGGCTTCCAGCATTTGGTTGCAAGGAAACTGCGTCATAACCAGTAATTTTGATTAGCCAATCAGAGAGTTGCTCAATAAGTTCGCGAGAACCCGCATTCTGTTGAGCTGGTGCAAATGGGTGAAGTGATGAGAACTCTGGCCAGGTTACGGCTTGCATCTCAGTTGTGGCATTGAGCTTCATCGTGCAAGAACCCAAGGGAATCATTGTGCGATCAAGGGCTAAATCGCGATCCGAGAGCGTGCGCAGATAGCGAAGCATCGATGTTTCAGAACGCATGGTGTTAAAGATTGGGTGACGAAGATAAGTTGATGAGCGGAGCGCCCAATCCGGAATGGATTTACCGGCAACCCCCACTTCCCCACCACCGAAGATGTCGGATAAGTCTTTAAGCATCTTTGCATCCGTTGTTTCATCGAGTGAAACACCCACATGTGTTGCATCAATTTTCTTCAGGTTTATCTTCTTTGCATCGGCTCTCTTGTGAAGCTCTGCTGCATCTTTGACTTCAATTACTAGGGTGTCAAAATAATTTTGGTGCACAACCCTGTGACCAGAAGCTGTGACGGAACTGGCAAGTTCCTGTGTTTGTCGATTCACTCTGGAGGCAATTGTTTTCAAACCTGCTGGACCATGCCACATCGCATAGAAGGCACTCATTACAGCTAGGAGAACTTGAGCAGTACAAATGTTACTTGTCGCTTTATCACGGCGAATATGTTGCTCACGTGTTTGTAGAGCTAAGCGAAAGGCAGGGTTGCCATGAGCATCCACACTTTGACCAACTAAACGTCCAGGAAGTGAGCGCTCTAAACCTTCACGCACTGAGATGAAACCTGCGTGCGGCCCACCAAAGCCCATCGGAACTCCAAAGCGCTGAGCTGATCCAACTGCAATATCTGCCCCCCACTCCCCTGGTGCTTTTAAGAGTGTGAGTGCAAGTAGATCAGTTGCAGCAACTACCAAAGCATCATTCGAATGGGCCCAAGTTGCAACTGCACTGTAATCAACTATTTCACCACGTGTATTTGGATACTGAACAAGAACTCCAAATACTTCGCTATGTGAAGGAATCTTTGAAAGATCAAGAACTTCAACAGTAATTCCCTGAGGCTTAGCGCGAGTTTGAATCACTGCAATTGTTTGGGGATGCACATTGATGTCAATCAAAAAGATTGCATCCTCACTGCCTTTATAAACACGGCGGGCCAAGGTCATAGCCTCTGCTGCAGCTGTGCCTTCATCTAGCATGGAGGCATTTGCAATAGAGAGCGCAGTTAAATCACAAACTGCGGTTTGAAACGCAAATAGCGCCTCTAACCTACCTTGAGAAATCTCTGGCTGATAGGGCGTGTAAGCGGTGTACCAGGCTGGGTTTTCTAAAACATTTCGCAAAATAACCGGCGGCGTAATGGTTCCGTAATATCCAGTTCCAATCACATTGCGATAAACATCATTTTTATCTGCCAGCGCTCGTAGCTCTGCGATCACGTCTACTTCATTGAGCGCTGTTGGCAATGTTTCGCTCAACCGTTTTGTCATTGCGATATTTTGAGGAACTACATCGGCTATAAAATCTGCCATGGAGGAATAACCAAGTTCCATCAACATGGTCTGTGCTTGATCCTCAGAAGGACCGATGTGTCGACGTGAGAACGCGTCGTAATCAACCATGGACTAACATCCCCTACCCATACAGACAGACCTTCATTGGTCCGTATGAGTTAAGAATATGTCCTTTTAAGCGCCTTTGCTCTTTCGGCGTAGGGAAAGTTCATCGTTAGATTCAACACCCACATTTTGAGCGCTCATTTCGCCCTGCAACAGTGAGAGAGAGCCCTCAAGCTCGTGCCAAACTTTTCCAACAGCGATACCGAAAACCCCTTGGCCACCTGCCAGCAAGTCGATGATCTCATCGGGGCTAGCGCACTCATAGATAGATGCACCATCACTCATTAACGTCATGCTCTCAAGCTCTGTCACTCCCCTGCTACGAAGGTGGTCAACGGCTGTGCGAATGTTTTGAAGTGATACGCCAGCATCTAAAAGGCGTTTAACAATTTTTAAAACAAGGATGTCTCTAAATCCATACAGGCGTTGCGTTCCAGATCCGCTTGCAGTTCTAATGCTTGGTTCAACTAAACCCGTGCGTGCCCAATAATCAAGCTGGCGGTAAGTAATACCAGCCGCAGAGCATGCTGTAGCTCCACGGTATCCAATTTCTAATTCCTGGGAAGTCACGGGGAAACTCGTTTCTCTTGGGGAGTGATTAAATCTAGGGCAGCAAGGCTCAGCCTTCAATGACCGACACGGTCGAAACCTCTACTAGAGATTGAGGGTTTGGGCCTCTACCCTGCAAAATCCTCAGGGTTGATCTGGTCTAGAAACTCTCTAAAGCGCTCGACTTCCTGGTTCTCATCCCCTGGCGCTGCCTCTGATGGAATCTCAATTCCGATTTCATCGAGTAGTTCCGAACTAGCCAAAATGTTGGCAGAGGCTCGAAGGGCTAGCGCAATAGCATCTGAAGGCCTGGCTGAGATGGTGTGGGTAGTTTGAGAGCTATCTCTGACAATGAGATTGGCATAGAAGACTCCCTCATCAATGTGGGTCACATGAACTGCAGTAAGAGTCGCATTGAGTTGTTCAACGATGTTCTTCGTCAAATCGTGGGTCAGCGGTCTTGGTGGTTGAACCCCTTGTTGGGCAAAGGCGATAGCTGTGGCTTCAACGGCCCCCACCCAAATTGGCAGAAAACGTGAACCGTCAATCTCCTTGAGTAAGACGATGGGCTGGTTGGAAGGCATTTCGACTCGAACGCCGATGACCTCCATGGAAATCATCATTAATTATGAGCGAAGGCGATGAAGCCCGCCGCGAACAAGTGCTGCATGCAGACGAATGGAAAGGGAAGCGATCTCCTTTTGAACTTCTTCAGCACGGGCCTTTGACTCTGCGCCCTTTTGTCTCGTCAAAGGCGTGATGACTTGTTCGATTAATCCAATTTCGCGATCTGCTGCTGATTTAAATGATCGCAAATGGCGTGCTTCGATTCCAAAACCGGCCATCTCTGTTACCGCCCTTGCGATGGCTAGCGCATCACCATCGTAGTGACGACCACGAATTGTGATTAGGCCATAGCCCTCTAATTCCACAAGTTGATCTTCTTTCAGTCCTGAGTTCTTTAATAGTTCATCGCGAGATAGACGCATCTCTGAGACTTCACCAAATGTGCTCGGTGCCATTTCGCCATCAATTGTTGCCAGGCCAATAGTTGGACGCGGTGCTGGAACTGAACCAGCAGCTGCCGGAACAAGACCGCGATCTATTGCATCTAAATTATCTTTTATTACTTTAAGTGGCAGGTATTGATCACGCTGTGCAAGTAAGACGTAGCGCAGACGCTCTAAATCAGAAGTCGTAAATTTGCGATAACCCGATGGTGTTCGTTGCGGCTCAATCAAACCTTCAGATTCAAGGAAGCGAATCTTAGAGATTGTTATATCTGCAAAATCTGGGCGAAGCCTATTAAGTACTTCACCAATGCTCAGATACGCGCGAGCTGGAACTGCCATTGTAATTCTCCCCTAATTATTTTCTGCCAGAAACAAAAAGCAGATGGAATTTGCCAATTTGAATCTGATCTCCGGAATGTAATGCGTGTTCTGTTATTGAAGAGTTGTTGACGTATGTGCCATTTAGGGAACCACTGTCTTTGAGAGAAAATCCTGAAGCAGTACTTTCAATCTTTGCGTGAGTCCTCGAGACTGTTACATCGTCTAAGAAAACATCACTGCCAGATGAGCGACCAATGCTTGCACCTTGTGCAGTAACTAAAAATCTCGAACCAAGATTTGATCCTCGATTGATAATCAACATTGCCTTCTCTGATGACTGTGCGATCTCTTTGATAATGCTGCGATCTTCCGCTGAGACAGTCGCTAGAAACTCATCAAGAGCCCCTGCTGGGGAATTACTGGCTGAGCGAAGACCTAGGTGCAAAGTGGTGGTGAGTTCGCTGGGCCTTTGTTCTGGCTTCACTTATCTCTCCTCCTTCACCGTCAACCTGAGGCTGACACTAAAGGGGTGAGCCGCTTTGGTCAAGCCGTAATTTGGGCGTAACCGGCGGCATCGAGTAGGTCAGATGGAGCGGCTGAAACCTCAACTTTGACCAACCATCCAGCGCCATAAGGATCGCTGTTGACTAGCTCTGGTGTTTGAGAGAGGGCAACATTGACTTCACTTACTACGCCGCTAACAGCTGCGAAAATCTCAGATACAGATTTTGTGGATTCAATTTCTCCGCAAACTTTGCCCGCAGTGATCGTTTCGCCCACTTTAGGAAGTTGAACATAAACAATGTCACCTAGTGCGGCTTGTGCGAAGTCAGTAATTCCCATTGTGAAGAGATTTCCAGTTGAACTTACCCACTCATGATCTTTTGTGTAGTGCAAACTTTCAGGGATTACTGACACGTTTTCCTCTCATCTGCGATAAACCTTCGCGTCCATAACTTATACCTGTAGCAATGTAGAGGGCAATCCCCCAGATGGCAAAACTCCACCCTAGAACGAAGGCTACAGTGCCAAGAGGTGAGTCGTTTTTAGCCAAGAGTAAAAAAGGGAAGGCATACATGAGGTTAAAGGTTGCGGCCTTGCCCAAATAAGTAACTGTAAAAGGTGCTAGACCTTTTGACTTCATTATAAGAGTGATGATCCCAAGCATGAGGTCGCGGGAAATGAGCAGAAGGATAATCCAGGCCGGAACAATGTCTCGGATTAAAAAGACAATCAGAATCGTCAAGATATAGAGGCGATCGATAGCTGGATCGGCTAACTCACCAAAACGGGATGTTTGATTCCAGGCTCTTGCTAACTTTCCATCAAAATAATCGGTGGCTCCACCAATGGCTAAAACTATGATCGCCCAGCCATCAGCCTGAATTGAAAGAGTCAGATAGACAAATAGCGGAATTCCTAATAAGCGCAAAAGAGTTAATGCATTTGGAATTGATAGAAGTGATGAATTCATTGCTTATTCGCGCTCTTTTACCCTAATAGCTACTTGCACTGGCGTGCCAGGAAAGGAGAACTCCTCACGCAACCTGCGTTCGATGAATCGGCGATAGGAAGCCTCAATCCAGCCATTAGAAAAGACAACGAACTTGGGGGGTGCGATGCCAGCCTGAGTGGCGTAGTAAACCTTTGGTTGTTTTCCGCCTCGAACCGGAGGCGGCGTAGCACCGATAAGAGCGCCCAGGAATGAGTTGAGCTTGGCCGTAGGAACTCTCTTTTCCCAACTGTCCAGTGCTGTGCGAAGGGCCGGTGCCAGCCGATCTCGGTGCCAGCCAGTTTTAGCTGCCACGTTCACACGTTGGGCCCACTCAACTTGATCTAGGTGTCTATCTATTTCACGGTCCAACTGATCACGGCGATCTTCATCGACTAAGTCCCACTTATTCATCACGATGACCATGGCTTTTCCAGCTTCTTCCACCATGGTGATTACTCGCAAATCCTGCTCAGTGATGGGCTCTGATGCATCTAGTACTACAACTGCAACCTCGCAGCGCTCTAACGCTGTTTGCGTGCGAAGGGATGCATAGTAATCAGGACCTGATGCTTGGTTAGCACGCTTTTTCAGTCCTGCAGTGTCGATAAATCTCCAGATCGATCCACCAAATTCGATTAACTCATCAACTGGATCTCTCGTTGTTCCTGCAACATCATCAACGATTGACCTGTTCTCTCCAGCTAGAGCATTTAGCAGCGATGACTTTCCAACATTTGGTCGACCAATGAGTGCGACTTTGCGATAACCATCTTGCGTCTGTGCTCCGCCAACTTCAGGTAACTCGGCAACAATATGATCAAGTAGATCTCCAGAACCGCGACCGTGAAGTGCTGAAACAAAATAAGGCTCACCAAGTCCCAATGACCACAAGCCATGAGCTTCTGATTCTTCACGCTCTCCATCAACTTTGTTACCAATTAGTATCAGAGGTTTCTTAGCCTTGCGCAGATGTTGCACTAAAATGTCATCTTCATCTAAGGCACCAACTTGTGCGTCAACAACAAATGCCAAGACATCAGCTTCTTGCATTGCAATTTCAGCACCGGCACTTACTTGAACAGAGATACCGTCAGGTTTTGCTTCCCAACCGCCAGTGTCCATAATGATGAAACGACGTCCACCCCACTCGCATTCATATTGCACACGATCGCGTGTAACACCAGGTGTGTCTTCTACAATTGCTTCTCTGCGTCCTAAGAATCTGTTAATCAATGTTGATTTGCCAACGTTAGGTCGACCTAATATCGCAACAATTGGAAGTCCAAGAAGTGAGCGTTGACGAAGCAGCTCCCAAATTCGCTCAACAGTTTCATCTAAATCTAGATTTGTTGAATCCACTTCTACTGCATCAAATGCCATGGCTAAAGGTGAAACTGTGCGCGTAGAGTCAATGGAATCACGGTTTTCAAGCGAACTCTTCACGTCAAAAGATTTATCATCTATCTCATTCTCGCGTCGATAAGCGCGAGCATCTAAATCAGCTGTTAAATATATCTTTAGGGCCGCATCAGGAACTACAACCGTTCCAATATCGCGTCCCTCTACAACTATTCCACGCTGTGCCTGAGCAATAATTTTGCGTTGGATGACGAGTAGCTCTTCGCGTATCTGTGGCATTGCACTTATGCGACTAACATTTTCAGTCACTGAAGTTCCGCGGATTGCATGGGTAATCTGTGTGTCACCTGCAAATACCTCTGGCGAATTCGGATCAGATACAAATCTGATTGGTAGGCTCTTGAGCGCTTTAAGAATTTCTGCAGCTTCAATGCATTTGTTTTCTAAAGCAACCCAAGTAACTGCGCGATAGAGCGCACCTGTATCTAAATAATTCCAGCCTGCACGTATTGCGATTGCTTTAGATGTGCTTGATTTACCTGCGCCACTTGGGCCATCAATTGCTACAACTACGCCCATGTGATGAGCCTACTTCTATTTACGAACCGGGTGAACGTTCCACCCGATTGAAGAGAGATGATTTGATAACTTAACTGCATCATCTGCAGAAAGTGCCAAAGTGATTAGAGCATTGAGTTGTCCTGGTGAGTGCTCGATTACTAAATCTTCAACGTTGACAGACATTGCAGCGCATTCATTGAAAATTGCACCTAACTGACCTGGCTTATCGTCGATAACAATTGGAACGTAGGTGTATTCACGTGCTTTTCCACCATGTTTACCTGGGATCAGATTTCTTCCATCACGACCTTTGCGCATAAAGGCGGCGATCTTCTCTGGATCATCAACTGCATCAATAATTGTGCCTAACTCGTTATGCAATTTTGTGAGCAACCCCTTTATCTCTTGAGAATTTGAGTTAATGATTTCTTTCCATAAATTCTCATCAGATGCTGCAATTCGCGTGGTGTCTCGAAGTCCAGCACCAGCAAGGTCAAGCCACTCAGGGGAAACACCATGCAATGAGCTAGCCAAAAGAGTGGCAGTGATCTGTGGCAGGTGGGAAACTCTGGCTACCGCGGCATCATGGGAAATCGCATCCAATTCCACGCAAGTAGCCCCGAGCAGTTGAATAAGTGATTTGACCTTGGCTACAGCATCCGGATCACTTTGAGCATCCGGGGTGATGATCCAACTTCTGGAGAGGAAGAGATCGGCTCGAGCTGACTCCGCTCCCCCGACTTCCCGGCCGGCCATCGGGTGAGTGCCTACAAATTGCTTCAATGGCAGCTTAGAAGCCTTAACCTTTGCTAAAGGTTCATTTTTAACACTGCAAACATCCATGAATGTTGAGTTTGGGTTTAGAACATACTGCTCATTTATGACCTGGGAAAGGGCTCTGAGAGGAGTTGCCAGAATTATCAGCTCCGGGTCGGCAATGCTGACTCCCCCTGTTAAATCCTGTGCCAAAGCCTGATTTCGGCTATCTATGTCGATCATTTCGACTGCTATGTTTTTAGCTGCCAGAGCCAATCCAATGGAGGTGCCGATAAGGCCTGCCCCCACTATTCGAACTGAGCGCACCATTACTGGGCTATATCTCGGCGCAGTGCTACCGCCCCGTGTAGATAGATATGAGAAATCTCGTCACGGCTCTTGCTACTTTCAACGTGGAGCATCGTACGGATGACCATGGCTAAAGCCCCTGGTACATCAACCTCGACTGAGCCAATAAGTGGCACTGCGGCAAAGCCGATTTCCCGACACGCAGCCGCCGGGAAAGAGGCCGTCAAATCGGGGGTCGAAGTGAAAAAGACCGAGACAACATCGTTAGGTGTCAGGCTGTTGGCTTCCAAAATCGCCTGAATCAGCTCTTGAACCCCTGTGGCTATTGCTTCTTGGGTATTTGCGCTCACTTGAGTGGCGCCACGTATAGCTCTGATCGGCATGGGATAAGGGTACCTTTCTTGGTCACTTTTTCGCTTAATTTTGAATGCTTCTAAGGCCGTTTAAATGTTTATCGATAAAACCTTTTCACGATTTTTTTTCAATGGATCCGTTCTACGCTCCTCGTTGCCGTGAAATATAGAATATCGATTTGTCGGTATGCAGAGCCGTCTCTGAGCGTGGCAAAAATCGATAAATAAATATTTTAGTTCTTTTTGTCGATATATCTACTAACCGATATTTGTCGTATTATCGATTAATAGTAAAGCCGCTAAAGCCTTAAAACCTTACGTAGATTTGTTAGTTCTCCCTCATTGAGGTTTCTCCACCGTCCTTCCGGGGTGTCTCCCAATGAGATGGGCCCGAAGTTAGTGCGGATCAATCGAAGGACTTGCACATCAACGGCCTCCATTAGGCGGCGAATGATGTGATACCTACCCTCGTGAATTGACACCTCAAGCCATGTAGGAGATAGCTCTTTATAGGTCAAAACTCGACCCATTCCATCTTCGAGTTCGATGCCTTTAAGCAGAATTTTGTCGACTCCCGCCGGCAGTTTCCCTTCGTGTTCGATGATGTAGGTTTTCTGCAGGCCGAAAGATGGGTGCGTAGCTCGGAAAGTAAGGTCGCCATCATTGGTCAAAAGGATTAATCCTTCGGAGTCTTTATCCAAGCGCCCAACATGGAAAAGTCGTTCTTTTCGAAGGTCAATGAAATCACTAAGCGAAGGTCGTCCATCTGGGTCATACATGGTAGACAAAACCCCTTTAGGTTTATGAAGTACTAAATAAGACTTAGACATTAAGCGTCTTATTGTCTCACCATCTACCATGACTTCAACTAAATCAGGGTCGAATTTGGAGCCCATCTCGCGAATTGTGATTCCATCGACTGAGACTCGGCCAGATTCAATAAGTTCATCCGCGCCTCGACGGCTAGTAATACCCGCATCTGCAATTATCTTGTTGAGGCGCATTTGGCCCATGGCTATCCTCCCGACAGTCAGAGGTAAAGGATAGCGCGGGAGTTAGTCAGTTAGCGAATCAAGGATTTCATCTAGCCCATCAAGATTTGGAAGGTATGGAGCCAGGGCTGGAAGATCTTCTAGGGAGTTAAGGCCTAGGCGCTCTAGGAAGTAGCTCGTGGTTTTGTAAAGGATCGCACCGCTCTCATGCTCAATCCCAGACTCCTCCACTAAACCTCTGGTGATTAAAGTCTTCATAACCGCCTCCACGTTCACGCCACGGATGGCCGAAACGCGGGCGCGGGAAACGGGCTGGCGATAGGCAATAACTGAAAGCGTCTCAAGGGCAGCTTGGGTCAATCGGTTTTGCTGCCCATCTAAGACGAACTTCTCAACGGCTGCGTGATAGTCAGGGTTGCTATAAAAGCGCCATCCCCCGTTGATTTTACGTAATGAAAATCCACGATCATCGTAAGTAGTTACCAAGTGAGCAAGAGCTGACTCAACCTCTTCGACTGTTTTTTCAAGGACTTGAGCCAAGATGATCTCTGAAACCGGCTCATCTACGACCATCAGGATCGCCTCGATAGAACGCTCAACTTCTACATTAGACATTCGTACTACCTTCTGTCGGCTCGTCATCCTCTAAAACAACGGGGATATCAAACTCATCGGTGACTTCCACCTCCCCGGACTCAGATCCAGTCCAGGAGATCTGCAGTTCGCCAAGGGCCATGACTTGGTTAAAGCGCAGAACCCCTTGGCGATAGAGATCGAGAAGGGCTAGGAATCTGGCAACGATGACCATTGTGTTTTCAGCATCTGAGACCAGGTTTCTAAAGCTCATAGATTTAGATCGGCGTAAAGCCTCAACTACAACTCGAGACTCTTGCGCAACGCTCACCAAGGCTAAGTGCAGATGTTCCACATTAACTACCGGTGCCACCTTTGGAGTCAGGACTCGCTCTGCAATTGCGGCAAATCGCTGTGGCCCTACTCCTATTAACACTTCAGGCAATAACGCGCTCAGAGTTGGATCCAGTGCGACAACACGTGGGAAGAACTTATCGGCCAATGTGATGCGCTCGCTAAAAGTCGCCGCGATCTCTTTGAATGCTCGATATTGCAACAGGCGGGCAAAGAGAATATCTCGAGCCTCAAGTAGAGCTAGGTCTTCCTCATCATCGACTTCTCCACTCGGCAATAATCTCGCAGCTTTCAAATCTAACAAGGTTGCAGCCACAACTAGGAATTCAGTGGCCTGGTCCAAGCGCCAACCCTCTCCTGAAGCCTCCAAGGCCCTAATGAAGGCTATGAATTCATCGGTGACAAGACTCAGAGATATCTCAGTGATATCCATTTTGTGGCGCGAAATAAGCTGTAGGAGCAGGTCGAAAGGACCATCGAAGTTATCGAGGTGGACGGAGAATGCACCGGCTACGGCGTTGACATCCTTTGATTCCTCTAGTGATAAATCCATGGCGCCACCCTACTTCACAGTTGCTCCAGTTCTAGGTAGCGCGTAGGCTCGCGCTCACTTCACGGAAAAGAGGTTTGACGCTTGAACGCTAAATCGACAAAGCAAGAAGATGTAGCCACTACTGCAACTCTTCTGGGCAAAAACGCGGCAAATATCCCCACGCCACCTCCGATCACAGAACATGGAAATGCAAAAGTTGTAGCGATCTTCAACCAAAAAGGTGGGGTCGGTAAAACAACTACAACAATCAATCTGGGTGCATCCCTTGCCGAGATGGGTCGTCGTGTTCTGCTTGTAGATTTTGATCCTCAAGGTGGCCTCTCCCTTGGTCTTGGTGTTAACGCCCACTCACTTCCGTTAGAACAAACTGTTTATTACGCACTCATGACTCCAACAGCCAATGTGGATTCAATCGTTCTCAAATCTGCAGTGCCAGGCCTTGATTTCTTGCCCGCAAACCGCGACCTTGGAACAGCTGAAACAACGCTGGGTGCAGAAATTGGTGGTCAGCAATATCTCAAGCGCGCCCTAGGTTCACTGCGCGATTACTACGACGTTATCTTGATCGATTGCCAACCAACGATGGGACAGTTAACAATCAACGCACTTGTTGCCGCTGATGAAGTAATTGTTCCGTTGCAATGTGAATATTTTGCACTCCACGGCTTTATTGAACTTAAAGGTAACTTGGACAAGGTAAAGAACTTCCTCAATCCGAATCTAAAACTGATTGGCATTTTGGCAACCATGTATGACAAGAAAACTTCACACAATCGCCAAGTATTGGAGCGCATTCTTGAGCAGTTCCCACAAGATGTCTTTGAAACAATTATTGCCAAAACAATTCGTTTCCCTGAAACAACTGTTGTTGGCGAACCAATCACAACGTATGCAACCAGCTCAGGTGGCGCAGCTTCATATCGTCGACTAGCTAGAGAACTCATTGCCCGAGGAGGCGCACGATGACACGCAGAGCAAATCTTCCAGGTGCCGATGAACTATTTCGTTCAACGGCCCCAGCGCTAAGCGCAGTTCCAGCGCAAAATGAAACGCCTGCACAACTTGTGCCACCAGCTATTGCAACACCAAAGGCACCATCTAGTAAAAAGGGCGTTCGCACAATCGCACGACGTCGTGTCACAACAGTTGACCGTTCACCTTCTGGTCGTGAGCGCCATGATGAAAAAATCACTGTCTATCTCTCACCTGATGAACTCTTTGAACTAGATCAAGCTCGTTTGCAACTTCGTGGTGATCTTGGACTTGCAGTTGATCGCGGCCGTATTGTTCGCGAATCAATCGCTGTCATCATCGCTGATCTTGAAGCTAAAGGTGATCAAAGTATTCTTGCCCGTCGACTACGCGGCCTCTAGGAACAACTAACCGCGTGCTCGCGGATGAGCAAGTGAATAACTCTCACGCACTTTATCGATAGTAATAAGGGTATATATCTGCGTTGTAGTCACCGAGGCATGCCCTAGTAGTTCTTGAACGACGCGAATGTCTGCCCCACCATCTAAAAGATGTGTTGCATAGGAGTGTCTAAAAACATGGGGTGAAACGTGGGCTTCAATACCTGCATCTTTTGCTGCTCTTATCACGATATTCCAGGCAGACTGGCGAGTTAAGCGTGCTCCCCTTGAGTTTAGAAAAAGCGCGGTATTGGTTTTCGAATTTTTGGCTGCAAGCATGGGACGTATACGTACTAAATAATCAGCAATGGCCTTTGTTGCAAAGGAACCAAGGGGAACTATGCGCTCCTTTGATCCCTTACCGCGCAGCTTTAAAGTCGTGATCTCACCGTCTGCACTTTGCGCATTAGAAATATCTGCAATATTGATTCCCACCAATTCTGAAACACGCGCACCACTGCTGTAGAGCAGTTCGACCATTGCCTGGTCGCGAAGAGTTATGGGTTCACTCTCTCTGTAGGCGGCGTTAATTAAGGACATAATCTGATCGATTGTTAAAGCCTTTGGAAGTCTGCGCTTTGACTGATTTGGCAACATTTCAGAAGTTGGATTAGCTATCCCAAACTCGCTCATTGCATGTTTAAAAAAAGTACGAAGTGTTGAGTTGATTCGACTGATGCTGGCAGGTGATGCTTGTGCACTTTTAAGCGATACTTCAAAATCAGAAATGATTTGCGGGTCAACATCTGCCAAAGCTCTCCCATTTAGAAAGTTTTCAAACTTTCCTAAATCTCTGCGATATGCAGCAAGGGTATGAACAGATAAGCCGCGTTCAATCGTTAAGTGATTAAGAAAAGACGTAGCAACTAAATCAAAGTTCAACGCTGTCATATCCATGTGCCTTGGCTACGGCTTGATAGTAAATCTTCCCATCATGAACATTAAGACCCTTAGCTAAGTTGGAATCCTCTTTGCATGCTTTCTCCCAACCCACATTCGCAATCGATAGTGCATATGGCAAAGTTGCATTTGTGAGCGCATATGTGCTGGAAACTGGAACAGCCCCTGGCATATTTGCAACGCAATAAAAGATGGAGTTATGAACTTGATAGGTTGGTTCGGCATGAGTTGTTGGATGTGAATCTTCAAAACATCCACCCTGATCAATTGCAATATCTACTAAAACTGACCCTGATTTCATCTGAGCGACTAGTGCATTTGAAACTAACTTTGGCGCTCTTGCCCCATGAACCAACACCGCGCCGATAACAAGATCAGCTTGTTTGGCTTCGCGCTCAATTGCATGTTGGGAAGAAGTTAGAGTCTTGATTCGTCCCCCATAGATAGTGTCTATGTATTGCAGACGTGCGACAGAGCGATCAATGATTATGACATCAGCACCCATCCCCATTGCAATAACTGCAGCGTTGAGTCCTGCGACTCCGCCACCAATCACCAACACTCTTCCTGGCGCTACTCCTGGAACACCTCCGAGCAAAACTCCACGGCCACCCTGGGGTTTTTGCAGAGCAGTTGCGCCAACTTGTGTTGCAAGGCGCCCAGCAACTTCACTCATTGGAGCAAGTAACGGCAACTGTCCATCAACTTCAACAGTCTCATAAGCAATAGCAGTCGTTTTACTAGATAAGAGTGCATCAGTGCAAGCCTTAGAAGCGGCAAGATGTAAATATGTAAACAAAACCTGGTCTTTGCGAAGAAGTGAATATTCACTTTCAATTGGTTCTTTTACTTTCAGTAGCAGGTCAGCTTTTGCCCACACATCACTTGGTTTAGCAACAATAGTTGCACCTACGGAACTAAAATCCTGATCTGTGATCGCAGAGCCCAGTCCTGCGCCAGTTTCAATAACTACTTGATGGCCGGCAGTTACAAACTCTGACACTCCTTCAGGAGTGATTGCTACTCGTGATTCGTGGACCTTTATCTCTTTAGGTATTCCAACGATCATTTACTTACCTTTCGCGTCTACCGCCGCTTTAATCAATCCAACAAAGAGTGGGTGTGGCTTAGTTGGACGTGAACGTAGCTCTGGGTGAGCTTGTGTTCCTACGTAGTAAGGATGCACCTCTGGCGGCAGTTCCACAAACTCCACCAAGTCACGCTCGGCAAACATGCCTGAGAAAACTAAACCAGCCTTTGAAATCTGATCGCGATAGAGATTGTTGACTTCGTATCGGTGTCGGTGTCGCTCTGATATTTCGGCTAAGCCATAAGTATTAGCAACAACTGAACCTTTGAGCAGCTCTGCCTTATAGAGACCTAGTCGCATCGTTCCGCCCATGTCACCTTCTCCTGCTACTACATGCTTTTGATCATCCATAGTTGCAATAACCGGGGTTCCAGTATCTGAAAACTCTGCTGAATTTGCATCTTTCATGCCAGCTAAGTTTCTAGCGGCTTCTATGACCATGCATTGCAATCCTAAACACAGACCCAGCGTTGGAATCTTGTTCTCTCGCGCAAATTTAAGTGCGCCGACTTTTCCTTCGATTCCACGAATTCCAAAGCCACCCGGAACAACAATTGCATGGAGTCCACTCAAGTGCTTCTTGGCGCCTTCTGCACTTTCACATTCATCACTTGGAATCCAAACAATTTCAATCTTTGCCTCATTGGCAAAACCACCAGCGCGTAATGCCTCTGATACGGAAAGATAGGCATCAGGAAGATCAATATATTTTCCAACAAGGCCGACTCGAACAAGATGCTTTGGGTGATGAACTTTCTGCAAGAGAGTATCCCACTCTCCCCACACAACTTCATGACCTCCTAAGTCAAGGCGCTTAACTACGTAGGAATCTAAACCTTCAGAGTGCAACACCTTTGGAATGTCATAGATTGAAGGTGCATCCATGGCTGCCACAACTGCTTCTAAATCAACGTCACACATCAGTGAAATCTTCTTCTTCACTCCTAATGGAATTGCGCGATCTGAGCGAAGCACGATGGCATCTGGAGCAATACCGATACTACGAAGGGCAGCAACTGAGTGCTGTGTTGGTTTTGTCTTTAACTCTCCCGATGGACCAATGTATGGAACAAGAGAGATGTGCAAATAGAAAACGTTATCGCGACCAACTTCTTGGCGAATCTGGCGAATAGATTCAAGAAATGGTTGAGACTCAATATCCCCAACAGTTCCGCCAACCTCTGTGATTACTAAATCAATGTCTGGTGCTGCCATAGCGCGAATGCGCTCTTTAATCTCATTGGTGATGTGTGGAATAACTTGAACAGTTTCACCTAAATACTCACCACGACGCTCACGAGCAATCACTCGTGAATACACCTGACCTGTAGTCACATTTGCAGATCCGTGCAAATCAGTGTCCAGGAATCTTTCATAGTGACCAATATCTAAATCTGTCTCAGCCCCATCATCTGTAACGAAAACTTCGCCATGTTGGAATGGGTTCATGGTTCCTGGATCTACATTGAGATAAGGATCGAGCTTTTGCATCGTTACACGTATGCCACGGGCTACTAACAACCTGCCTAGTGATGAGGCGGTGAGTCCTTTGCCAAGTGATGAGGCGACTCCGCCAGTTACAAATAAGTGTTTAGTCACATGAGGTTGGCCCATGGGAGACCAACCTATCATTGAATTTCCTATCGCTTCGACAGGGGCAGTTCTAGGAGTTCGGTGGCGTGTTCACGCGCGCTTGTTGAGCTCTCCATTCCCGCCAACATGCGGGCAATCTCCTCAACTCGATCCTCTTTAACCACTTTTCGCACATTGCTTTCAGTTACTGAGCCATCAGAGTTCTTAGTCACAACGAAATGTGAATCCGCCCAGGCCGCAACTTGAGGAAGATGCGTTACCACAATAACTTGTGCGTGTTGAGAAAGCGCGTGCAATCGCCGACCCACTTCAATTGCTGCTTTGCCGCCAACTCCAGCATCTACCTCATCAAAAACATATGTTCCAACTGGATGCGTTGCGGCAAGAACTACTTCTAGCGCTAACATCACTCGTGACATTTCACCACCACTTGCGCCTTTAGCAAGTGGAACAAGTGGTCCATCCTTGTGTCCCTGAATAAGCATTGCAATCTCATCGCAACCAAGGGCTGTGAAATCAGATTCCTTTAATGAATTGTAGTCAGCGCTCTGCACCTGGCAGTGGAAAGAAGTATATGGCATAGATAATTGCTGAATCTCTTTAGTAACTTCTTTAGATAACTTCGCGGCGCTTTCACTTCGAATACTTGTGAGAGATTTTGCAGCTATTACAAGTCTTTTCTTGATTCCAACCAGCTCAGTTTCAAGCTCCCTTAACCGCTCATCCCCACCTTCAAGGTCTGCAATGGCATTCTTTGAACTTTCAAAGCGTTCGATAAGAGAAACTAGTTCATCGTCGGCAGATTTTGAACCACCATATTTCTTAATCAGTGCATTAATCTCGGCTTTTCTAGAGTTTAAATAATCTAAGCGAGCAGGATCGGCCTCTAGATTGACAATATATGAAGCAAGAACTCCCTTTGCATCATCTACTAAGAAAAACGCCTCACTAACCTTTTGATAGAGCTCTTCAATTTGTGGATCTTTTGCCCGAACCGAATCCAAAGATTTCCTTATAATTCCAAGAGTTGTTAGCGAACCTGACTCTTCTTCTTCAATCACAGATGAGGCATTTTGGGCAGCCATGCGCAAATCTTCAACGCTAGATAGGCGGGCAATCTCAGAAGTGATCTCTTGCAGCTCACCGCGCTCTAACTTCAGTTTGCCCATAACAGCTGCAAACTCACGCAATTCAACTAATTGAGCATCTTTTGAATCAATGCTTTTCTTCATGGCAAAGATGCGCGACTTAAGCTCATGATAGTTAGCTAACTCGCCTTGATAACTCACCAATGCGTCATGCAACTCTTTGCCACCAAAACGATCCAGCAAATCTCTTTGCTTGGAAGCCTTGGTCATATTCAAATTAGCGGCTTGCGCGTGCACTTCTACCAAATTCTCACTTGCAGCTGCTAATGCACTCGAAGGAACAGAAATGGCGTTACTTGTTGCTTTGCTTTTCCCATCTGCATTCACCGTTCTTGTGAGAATTAACTGCCCATCTTCAACTTGCAAACCGTTTTCTTCAAAAGAATCCTTTAAAGAGTTTGGAACGCTAAAGCTTCCACTAGCAACTAATCTCTCACTCCCCTTGCGCACAAGCGAACTATCACTCTTTCCACCCAGGATTAGATTCAAAGCCGTCAAAATCATTGTCTTTCCCGCGCCGGTTTCACCCGTTAAAACAGTTAAACCCGGAGATATTTCAAGGGTGGAGTGTTCAATAACTCCTATAGAGCGAATAGATATTTCTTCTAGAAATGTGCGATCACTCACCGCGCCAGCCCTCAACGGGAAGTTTGAATTTGGCCACTAGTCGATCACTAAAGAGCGTGTTGGTTAGATGCGCCAACTTAACAACATGAGAATCCTTAGTGATGACTACTCGATCTCCAGCCAGTAAATCAAATTTGCGCAGTGAATCAGCAGATAAGACCGCCTCTTTGGACTCAACTTTCACAACAATTTCAGATTGAGGAGAAATAACAAGTGGACGTGAGAACAACGCATGTGCCGAAATTGGCAAAACAACGAGTGCATCTACTTCTGGCCACACAACTGGACCCCCTGCAGAGAAAGCATAGGCAGTTGAGCCAGTAGGTGTGGAGCAGATCAATCCATCACAGCCCCACCGAGAAATTGGGCGACCATCAATTTCAAGGAAAAGCTCAACCATTGATGTGCGCTCTCTTTCAACTGTTACTTCATTGAGCGCCCAACCTTGCGAAACAGTTTTGCCATCTCTCTTAACGGCATACTGCAGCACCATTCGTGAATCCAAAACATACTCACGCTTTGTTATAGCAGAGACAATTGCAGATAGTGGTGGTTTTTCAACCTCTGCTAAAAATCCAACATGGCCCAAATTCACGCCCAACAATGGAATTTGCTGCTCCCGAGTAACTTCTGCAGCTCGCAACATGGTCCCATCCCCGCCCAACACAACGGCGACTTCTAACGCTGGCAGCGAAGCGACATCACACTTAGATACTCCAGCGATTTCAACATCAGAGATTGTGTAGAGTGAAAAACCTTCAGCAGAAAAATCTTTGGCAAGGGCTTTGGCAGCATCAACTGCTTCCTGACGCGAAGGATTACAGACAAGTAATAGGTTGCGTGCACTCATTTACTGCGGTCCAATCGCTATCGCTTGATCTAACGTCTCATGATTAATCTCTGGTGCTCCTCGACGCAGCCACAAGAAATACTCGACATTTCCAGCAGGTCCTGGCAGTGGACTTGCTGCAATACCTAAAGTTCCAAGACCGACATCGTAAGCAGAATCTGCCACTTCAATAACTGCAGCTTTTCTAAGAGCTGGATCGCGCACAACTCCACCAGCTCCAAGCTTCTCGCGTCCAACTTCAAACTGAGGTTTAACCATCACAACGAAATCAGCTTCTGGCTTTGAAACAGCGGCTAAAGCTGGCAGAACCAGAGTCAATGATATGAAAGAAAGATCTGCAACTACCAAATCAATCGGATCTCCAATTACCTCACCTGTTAGATGACGAATATTGGTGCGATCATGAACCGTTACTCGTGGATCTTGTCGAAGTTCCCATGCCAATTGCCCATAGCCAACATCAACAGCTACAACATGATTGGCTCCTCTGCGCAATAAGACATCAGTAAATCCGCCAGTTGATGCTCCCGCATCCAGGCAGCGTTTTCCCTCAACAACAACGCCACTAAATGCATCAAGTGCCCCTGCTAATTTGTGACCGCCCCGAGAGACAAAATCATCGCGCTTGCCGTGAAGTTTTATTGAAGTTTCTGCATCGACCATAGTTGCTGGCTTTGAGGCTGGAATACCATTTACTAAAACTGAGCGTGCCTCAATTAAATCCGATGCATGCTCGCGCGAGCGGGCTAACTCCCGGCGAACTAATTCTGCATCAAGGCGAATCTTCACGTGTCCTACTTACAACCCATCAATGGAGGAGAGTGCAGTAGATAGTTTTTGGTGCAATTGTTCGTAGCGATCACCATGATCATTGATCTGCATGGAATCGATCTCAACTAATTCACTGCGAACTTCTTCTACTAAATTCTCACCTTGAGTCTGTTCAGAATTAGTTGTCATTTTTTGCTCGCTTTCTTAGTCGCAGATTTCTTCACAGTTTTCTTGGCTTGGATAGCTTTCTTTATCGGCTTGTTCATTTTTATGCGCGCAACCTCCTCTTTGAGCGCTTCGAACTCACCGCGCTTAACAAAACCCATTTTGGAAACTGAGCGTTCAACTTCATCTTCAATCTTGATCTTTAGGGCCTCGCCACCTTCACGCAGCCATTGATTAACCGTAGAGGC
>Ga0214919_10003067_pt1 | contig 25649 bp, 42 predicted proteins | sample LL1503_MetaG_FD_177994 | JGI IMG/M metagenome (GOLD analysis project Ga0214919, IMG submission 177994) | Freshwater microbial communities from Lake Lanier, Atlanta, Georgia, United States - LL-1503 | ecosystem: Environmental > Aquatic > Freshwater > Lake | place: USA: Georgia | collected... | reverse complement strand
GATCTTGGAATTGAAACAATGCATTGAGTTGCTCACTACCTTGACTAAATCCTAGTAATGTTGTATCGCCTATTTGTTTATGATTGTAAGAGGTTAAAAATTCTCTAAGTTCTGGTTCAAGTTCTTTATTGCATTGTGTATCAATGTCACCTACCTTAGGTTTATTTTTAGCAAATTCTTTGTCAGTAATGCCGGTGGTATTAAAAAAATGCAAACTACTGCCGCCTAAGAATTCTTTAGATTGAAGTAACGCTGGATTCCATATTGGCTTTTTGTATTGACCATAGAAAGCAGCATTAACATCATGTAATAACTTATCCAATAGCCCAACCATGTATGAACGGTTATGTACCTTTAGATCAATTTCGTCTGCTTGATAGGGAGCAGTAGGATCGTTTGGATTAGGTAATTCTAAATTACCGCCTTCGGACAATGCTAGTTTAGGATTTCTAAATAGTTCATTTAATATCACAGCATTATCCTAACTTGTATTTGTCTTTTTCAATATCCTCACGATAGTGATCGTGAAGTCTGTGGCACATATCATCTCTCATTTCTTTGGAAAACTCTTTGCCTAACTTGCCTTTTAATTCTTTATCGTGATAGTATTCTTTACAACCTTTGACCACCATCGGCATATACATTTCTAACACTTGCTCAGGAGTACATTCTTTCATGCTTTTTACTTTGCGAGCAACGTTATGAAAGTAATCCTTATGTAGTTTATCGTGATCAATTATATACCAAAAAAGTTCGTCAGCACGTTTATCGTCGTCGGTGTCTTTACCGCGTTTGTTGATCTCCATGGGTTTGTTAAAAAATTCTGTAAGTTTCATTTTAGTGATTATAGTTAATATACATTACAGCACCTGCATCTATAGAAACATTTCCACGAACCCAAACAAAATTTCCTATAAAATTAAATATATCCATGGTGCTTTCAGTTCTAGCATCATAAGAAGCATATGTAACAGAAGTACTTATTATATCAAACCAATCAGTTTCAACTGGTTCAGATGCTAGTGTTGCTTGCATTTTTATAGTGCCTTCGAAGGTATGTGTAGCAGAATACCCAACGGTGTGTAATCCGCTACTACTCCCAAAATACCCATTTCCTTTGATACGTTCGCTGGTGTAAATTAATGCTGTAGTACCCGTGTTTGGATAATTTACAGATACAGTATTTGTGGTAGTGTTACCGTTGGTGATTTTAAATGTTAGAGATTGACTTAATGCTGGCATAATAAAGTATTTATGCCGTCATTAAGTTCTCCCGCAGTATGAATTCTTCAACTCGTTTAACATTTCCGCTAGAATGTAGTCCTACCATAGTCAATGTATGTGAGTCTTTAACGTAGATAAATGGGTTATATATCCATCTTTTATCTGCTTGTAGCCATTCTTTGGAGCTTCTACTTACATCCACAATGCCAGGATTTTTTACTACCCATGCTAGAAACTTCTTTCTATCTGCTATATCCCAGGATTCTTTAAAATAGATCCTATATTGATACATATTTTTAGGCAATACATCACGAAGAATTTTCCTATGCCCATTATCCAGCATATAATCAAGCTCTTCTTTAGTGGTAGGACCAGATACTCGTTGTACCCAAGGTGCAACTGCATTGTAAATATTTTCTAACAATACACGATCTTTACAAAAAATATTATAACGCCTACCTTCAACCCTAATTTGTAATTGATCTTTAAGTTCTATAAATGGTTCCATGCCAGTAGTAAATTCCAACAAAGCAGCCTTATCTGTTAGGCTTAATCTGTCATTGCTTTGCCAACTCCATAGTGTAGGAGTTGGTTCGCCGATACAGAAATCCTTAGTTGTTTCTACTCCTAACCACTTTAATCTACTGGCCCCACTAATATAGCATTCTATTTTGTAGGGCCATTTGTTGTAGAATAATTTACTGGAGTTCAGCTTCTGTATCTGCATTTTTTTCTACCTTAACAACAGGTAATACTTCAATGATGTTAAGTTTAAGTTTATCATCTTCTACAGATACTTCAACTACACCGCCGTTAGTTAGCTTGCCAAATAGTATTTCTTTGCTAAGTGGCTTTTTAATCATATCATCAATAGTACGTTGTAATGGACGAGCACCCATTTTACTATCGAATCCTTTTTTAATTAAGTAGTCAATTGCTTCTGCATTAGGTTTAACATGGACATTCTTGTCTTTAACCAAAGCATTTAAGTCATCGATAAACTTCTTAACAACTTTAATCATGCTATCTTTATCTAATTTACCAAAACGTATCATGCCATCTAACCGATTACGGAATTCAGGTGCAAAGAACTTATTAACAGCATCCTTGGGATCACCGTCACGCTCTAAACTACCAAACCCAACACCATTCTTTTCAGCATCAGCAGCACCTAAGTTACTGGTCATAATGATAATAGCATTGCGACCGTCTGCTTTTTTACCATTAGATCCAGTAATGAAGCCATTGTCCATTAATTGAAGCATAACGGTAAGCACATCTGGGTGAGCTTTTTCAACCTCGTCTAGCAATAGCACACAATTAGGATGTTCTTGTAGATTAGTAATTAGCTGACCAGCATTATCTTCAAAGCCTACATATCCTGGAGGAGCACCAATAAACTTAGCCACACTATGTTTCTCTTGATATTCACTCATATCAAAGCGTACTAGTTTAATACCCATGCTGTTAGCTAGTTGTTTAGCAACTTCAGTCTTACCTACACCAGTAGGACCAACAAATAAGAAGCTACCAATGGGTTTATTAAATGCTTTTAATCCTGCTTGTGCAATAAAGATTTTGTCCAGTAATGTTTCAATGGCTTTTTCCTGACCAAATACTTTACTACGCATACCTTTTTCAAGACCTGCTAGATTAGCACCCTCTTTAGATGAAATTTGTTCTAATGGTAAGTTAGCAATCTTTGCTACTTCGAACAAAATCTCATCGTGATCCACAACTCCATTCTCTTCATCTTTAATTTTAAAACGGGCACTAGCACAATCAATAAGATCAATGGCCTTGTCCGGTAGTTTTTTATCACTCATATACTTGACAGAATACGTTACTGCATCTGTAAGTGCTTGGTTAGTGATTTTTACACCGTGGTGTTTTTCATAATACTTACGCAAGCCCTTAAGAATTTTAATAGTAACCGCTTCGCTAGGCTCGTCGATAGTAACACGTTGGAATCGACGCATCAATGCACGGTCTTTTTCAAAGTGTTTGCGATATTCTTCCCATGTTGTACTAGCAATAACTTTAATAGTACCTTTGCTCAATGCCGGTTTAAGCATATTTGCCATATCATTACTACCGCCACTAGCAGCACCGGCACCACTCATCATATGTGCTTCGTCAATGAACAGGATACAATTCTTTTTCTTTTCAAGAGCACCTATGATCATCTTCAAACGTTCTTCAAAATCACCACGGTATTTACTTCCAGCAAGCAATGCACTAATATCCAAACTATAAACGGTATTATCTTGAATGAATTTAGGTACGTTACCTTCATATATTTTACGTGCTAGGCCTTCTGCAATGGCAGTTTTACCCACACCTGGGTCACCGATTAACATAACATTGGCTTTGGTTCTACGTGCTAATACTAATTGTAGTTCTTCAATCTCTTTTTCACGTCCAATAACTGGATCAATCTTTTTAGATTTTGCACGAGCACTTAAATTAGTACAGAATTGATTAATCATTCTTTCTAATTGTGGATTAACTGCTGGGCCTGCATTTTCTTCAGTTTCTTCTTCTTTAGAAAATTCTTTCTGTATATAATTTATAAACTTATCTTTATCAATATTTGCTTTTCTCACAAAGTAGTTTGCATGACTTTTCTTTTCTGCAAACATACTAATAAAACAATCCACTGTATCAATAACATTTCGACCTGAAAATAATGCCTGAGAAAATGCACGATTAAGCACACGTTCTACGGCAGTAGTTTTTTTAGGTCTATCTACGTTTAAATTTACAATTTCATTAAGATTACTTGTAATGTATTTTTCAAGATCTGTAACCAATATAGAAACATCTGTTCCGAAATTAGTTAATAGTTTAGAAAACGTTTCATTCTTAACCATGCTATATAAAAAATGTTCTAATGTAATATATTCATGATTGTTTTCATTAGCCAATCTAACTGCTGATTCAAAAATTTCTTCGAGTTCTTTATTTGGTTGCAACATTATTTGTATTTTCTCTTTACTTTGGTTTTTTTAACTGCCATAGCCCATTTAAGGCTGCTGACTCTATCTTGGAATGTAATTCCCTCTAAGTGATCGTATTCATGTAAAAAACATTTACAATTATATCCATCAAATTCACCCTCTTCAAATTCTCCTCGGCTGTTTTGCCATCGAGCTTTAATTGCTTTAGGTCGTTTAATATTAACATATATTTTAGGAAAACTCAAACATCCTTCTTCAATATCAGCAATTTCTTCTGTATTTGCAATTATTTCAGGATTAAAGAATGCCTGTGCAACTTCAGCATTTACTCTATGTCCCATAACAAATACACGAGCAGCAATACCTACTTGATTAGCAGCAAGTCCAATGCCATCAGCGGCAAACATTATTTCTAACATTGCCTTTTCGAGCTCAACTGGATCCATAATAGGATTAGTAAAATCAAAATCAGGCATACGTTGCCTAAGTATAGGATCAGGAAATTTTACAAGTTTTAACATAATAATATTTACAAATTAATTTGTCTTAGTAAATGTTTTTGATGGTCGTTTAGTGTTGCCGGTATTGTGATATTAATGTTTAGCAATAATCTACCTTTCATATATGAGTTAGACATGTTTGGCATACCGTGTCCTTGAACAGCCAACGTTTGACCGTGTTGTGTGCCAGGTGCAATAGTTATTTCTAATGTTTTACCATCTAAAGTATTAAATTGTATGTTTTTACCTAACATGGCATCAATACAATTAACTGACAATGTTTTAACTAAGTCATCGCCTTGCCTTTGAAATTCGTGATGTGGCATAACATGTACAGAAAGATGTATATCACCTCTGGGCATATTACCTATGCTATCGTCTCCCATACCTGCTAATCTTAATGTAGTACCATCAACTACACCTGCAGGTATTTTAATTTCTAAAACTTGATCTCTACCTGATGGTAATTGTATATTGGCAATCATATCCTTGCCGTGAAATGCTTCTTCCAACGTAATTTGAGTTTGAAGGTTCAATGTTCTATTTCGCACGGGTTGGGGTCGTCTGCCAAAAATATCCCCAAACGGATGTCCTGCAAACATTTGTCCAAACATATCATTAAAATCACCACCACCTTGATGGAAATGAAATCCCTGTGGTTGTGGATTATCGTATTGTTGTCGTTTTGAAGGGTCGCTTAATGTATCGTAAGCTGCCTGTACTTCTTGAAATTTTGATTTATCACCACCACGGTCTGGATGATGTTGATGAGCCATTCGACGATAAGCAAGTTTAATTTCGTCCGGACCAGCATTTCGATCCACGCCTAGAGTTGAGTAATGATCCATATTTTATCCTCAATAGAAAAAAGGTATAGTAGATTATACTATACCTTTTAGGTAATGTCAAGAGATTTTATTTCTTAACTGGAATCTCAGTACCTTCTAATTTTTTATGTACTTTGATTTTTTTACATGCTTGGACTGCTTTACCGTCCTTCATTACAGGCTTGCCGGCCTTGTCTAATTTATCGTGGCATACTTCTTTCATTTCTCCACCAGCATACGCTGTGCTAGACATGATGCCTACGAGTAATACTGCTAATAATTTTTTCATTTTAATTTTCCTTTATAACATTGGTTGTGGTGCTGGCATTGGAGCAGGCTTACCTCCAAATCCGGTTACGACTGCTGGGGATCCACCCGCTGCCGCTCCAAATCCTGAATTGCCACCAAAGCCTGTTGATGCTGCGGGACTTGGTGAACCAAAACCGCCGGTGTTTCCGAAGCCTCCTGCTGCCGGAGCGCCAAATGCTGCTGGGCTGCTTGTTGGTGAATTGAATCCGCCATTGTTCATTCCTCCAGAATTTATTGGCGCAGGTGGTTGATACGTTGTTCCTGCATTAGGTGGAAGTTGCACTCCACCATTATTAGCACCATTTAATTTTTCTTGTGTTCTGCCATATGCAGCCAATCCAAGTACCGCACCCATAGAAATATGGAATAATCCGGCACCTTGTAGTGTAAGTGGTTGCCATTGTACATTAACACCGCCTTTATATAAAGCCTGTACCAGACTCCATAATATAGGTGCTAATACAAAATCAAAGAAGCATACAAACATATATAACCAACCCATGGCAGGCCGCCATTTACTATTCATCCAATCTTCTTTTTTCTTCTCGCTATCGCTCATTGCTGGGGTGGTTTCATCTGCCATATACTGCTCCATTAAGTGTATTGATATTTATCTAATAATCCAAATCTTGTACTTCATATTTTGCAATTTTAGTTTTAGTAAAATATTCTACATCTACCCTATGTAACGGAATTTCAGTTAAATCTACTGTTACAGGATACGTAATTTTTCCGTTATTTGAAAAGAATATTTTTTTAATAGGTGCATTTACCAGTACCTCGTGTATTGTTTTATGATGTATGTGACCGTATTCTCCTTCTGAACCGTGTGTTAGAATTAGATCAGAATCATCAATTTCTTTAAATAATGCAGTTTTTACATCATCTGCAGACCAAAAATGCAATTTATTATAATTTAAATCTCTTACATTATCATAAAAACCTAAAAATTTTGTTGTTATATTTCTTTTATTCCAATACTTACGTATTTCTTTTGCTCTATCATCAGTTTCTTTAAAAGTAAGATATACAATATGCCAATGATATTCTGGATGTGCATCAATATATGCACCTGCATAAATTATGCAATCATCGGGGTGAGCAACAGCAACAATGGCTTTCATATAAAATTACCTAACAAACGCAAATTGCCAAATCAACGCACCAAATGGAACAATTACAGCAATGCCAGCAATAAACAGCAATGTGTTCATTATTAATTCTCCCATAGTTTCACGTTGTCTTTGTAGTCTTTCTGTTTCTAATCTTTCTGCTTCTGCACGTTCTTTAGCCATTCTAGTACGTTCGGCAATCATCTCATAATATACATCATCATTGCCACTCCATATCAACATATCTTTTAGATAACGTTCGTCCTCACGCAACTTTTTTGATGCCCACGCTATTTCCAGTGCTTCGGCAGCAATCTGACTATCACTTTTCTTAATACTTTCTATTTTCTTTTTGGTACTAGCAACGTGTACCTGATCTGCCATGCTGTAGAATTTACTAACTTCGCCTATCAAATTATTGATATCTTTACCCATGGCAATGGCACCTTTGATGCCTGCTATAGTTGCTTGTGCGCCAGCATAAATGGTTAGCGGATCCATTACTTCTCCGTGCCTTTATCCTTAGGCCAATAAGGGACCATAGTCCAACGGCATACTCGACCATTCTCTACAAATTCGTTAGCACCATAAGTTTTTCTACCTTCCTCACAAACTTTTTCAAGTTTCCTCCAATGGTGGCTATCTTGTGGAGCAATTATAGGAGCATAGGGGTCCGATGAAGCTGTGAGAATCAACACCGAAAATGCAGATATCAGAATACCTGGTTTGAAAATCCACATTTGCCTGCTCCATAATAGTATGCTATTATTTAAAGAAGCAGGCTATGTAGTTAAGTATGCAGTTAAGTTATATCCAGAGCCAAATGCCCTGGCATAACAATAATACACCTATTACAGCTACTACTTCGCTGATTTTGTACATCTTGTTATTAACGGCTAGAATACTTGCTGATAACAATACAATGGCTAATTGGAATGCCATGCTGGCAAATGTTAGCCATGGGCTATGTCTAGCCGCATCATCTCGAACTGCTTCGTATGCTCGTGCCTTGGCCAGCAATTCTTTCTTACCTTCGCCTTTTTCAGGATCGGTTTCGTAGCGATCAATCTTGGCTTCTAATTTTTCAATACGTGCTTTATCCTTGGCTTGTTTAGCATCTTCTAATTGCCCTTCAGCAATAGTTTGCTTGATACTTTTAGACTGATAGAAAGAGTATGTGTCTGTAGCCTTGAGCATGTTTTTTAACACAGCACCGGAATAACTGTTACTAAAATAAGTTGTAATAGCCATAAACAATGCCATAATAACAATTACTAATCCTGCTTTGTCTTTGATTTGTGCTTCACGTTCTGAACGTGATAAAGGTTTTGCTTCTTCTGCCATTTTTCGCTCCTTAGTATTTTTATTAAGCACCTAGAACATGTAGTGCATGTTCGTAGTGTTTGATACGATCTTCTAAACCAATGTAACCACCATTGATTTTGCGGGTCATTGTTTTAATATCGCCTTGATCGGCTTGTACATTTAAATTATTTGCTTCCCAGAACCAGCAAGCACTTTGTACGGCACCTTCAAATGTAGCCAAATATTCCGGTACATCTTCTACTGCAATTTCAATACTATCTGCAAAATTTTGATAATTTTGTTTGCCAGTTAATTGAATTAGACCACGACCGCAGTAACGATACCCGTCACCGCTGTGTTCATCGCCGTTGCCCATACGTCCTCCATATACACGATTGGCAATCATTTCCTGTTTGCCGGCATAGGCATTAGCAATTTCATCACTTGGAAAATATTTAGGAAATACTTTGCGTAGTGTAGCGGCACGATAATTTAAGTTTTCTTTAATAGCAGTAAATCCGCCACTTTCATGAGCACACTGAGCAAGGAATGCTGCTACTCTATTAGGAGTGTTAATATCATAATCTGGCAATGCTTGTTCTAATGCATGATACCAATGATCAAGATAATGATTACCTGGAAGCAATTTTGCTAGTTGTTCTTGTGTTAATATAAAATTCGACATTATTTTCCTACCTCTTCAAATATTTGTTTTTGTATTTGATACCATTCAATCCAGGCATCGCTTTTAACCGCACATTCGTAATATGTTGTATAATTCAATGTAACAGTTTTTGTAAAATCAACAATACTGACAGTTTCGCCTTCTATAGTTTTTAACTGAGGACATTTTTCTAATATCAATATAGGTGCATCTGGAAATCTAGCAGTTACCGGAACTGTAGTAGAACATGCTGTAAGAAACAATGCCAAACAAATTATTAATATTTTTTTCATACTTTAACAAACCTTTGTAATAACAATGTAGTATCGTGATCATTAGGATGAAAGTTCATTTTTAAACATCTTATCCATGGTAAAAACAAGCTAGTGATAATCCCATTACGATAATTAAACAACAAACTTGCAGCATCTTTAATTGTACGCCATTTCCATAATTGTTTATCTGCATATAATAATACAATAGTACTTCTAAGTACAGCAGTTATAAAAAGTATTCCCCAAAACAATGAACTTGCAATCCTACGAAATTTATTTACACCGATAATATTAAGAATATCCATTGCTACTGATTTATGCTCTATTTCTTCTATTGAATGATGTATCCAAATTTCTCTAAAATAGGGATGCATTTTTTCCATTAATTCTGGATTTAAAAGTATATATTCAGCAGCAATGGCAGTTACATGTTCAAAAACTGCGGTAGTAATTAAGCAACCTTTAGTTCCTAATAGTTTTTTAACTCTTTTTAAATTATTTAGATGTATGTTTTCTAAATATTCTACGGGTAATCCTTGAGAAATTAACCAGGCATCATAATTTTTATGAGTTACTGAATGACCTGATTCTTGTTTTATAAAATTATCTATATCTTCTAGTTGCTTTGAGTCGGAGATAATATTTTGATAATTTTTAACACTATCAATAAAAAACGGTTCTCCGTGTCTAAACATTATACTAATTGCATTAAACAAATGAGTTTTAAAAGGACTATTGTCAAAATAATATTTTGGCAATTCTTGATTCCAATTTAGTTTTAACGGTTTTGGTTTAAAACTCATTTACTAGCCTCAATAGGTTGATTTAATGCTGCTGCATTGTGTGTATTAATAATGATTTGTGGAATAGGGCAATTCTCTACAAATTTAATAACTTCTTTATCTTTAACTACTTCACGATCAACATAGTTAATAATATCGTCGCCGCGTGTTCTAACTAATTCTAATTGTTTGACTGTTTTAGTTACTATCTTAACATTAGCTTCTTGACTTTTTACTGCGGCTTCTTCAACCTTGACCTGCATTTCTGCTACACGAGCTTCCCATTCTGCTTGATTATACATAGCACCTTCAAACCATACACCTACTACTATTAATAATATTGCTGCTGCTTGTATTGGTAATTGGTATGTGCTAATAACTGGTATAACTTTTAAAATAAAACTAGCAAGTAATCCTAATATTCCTGCTACCAATATAGCATGAAATATCCAATCAGGTAAAAAGTTTAATAAAAACATTGTTTAGTTCCGCCATGTGTCAAAAGTTAAAAAATACCAAGGTTCGTTTGATTTATTTATAAAACTATGTACCATAGGTAGTTCTAGTTCAAACATTCCACCCTGTTGAATTTCTATTTTTTGATCATTAATTATAATATCAGTTGAATTGCTATCTAAGTTTAAATTACATACCCATCTTCTTACATATGAATGATATTCTAAAAGATCGGCATGCGGTAACACTTGGTCATTTGGTTCTAATTTCCAAATAGCCATTTTGCCAAATTCTCCACTATGGCCAAATATATTTTTTGTATATCTGCAAAAATTTAAAGTTTCGTTAAACCCTGATCTAACATATTGTTGATAAATTGGCCTAAGAGCAGACATCAGTTTTAAATTTACCGTAGGATGTAATAACGGATAATTTAAACTTTTTAATAAATTCTTTTCAAAATCTGGAAAATCTTTGTCAGCGGTACTTATCCACGGTTTATCTTTGTCTTGTTCTATCTCTTTTAAAATAGATTCAATCCAATGGATATCTATGTTTGTTATCATATATTACCATCTATCTTTTTCCAGTACCACTGCACGAGTTCCATTTCTAATTAAAAACTTATTACCGATTTTATTAATTTCGTAATTGCCGATATATTTTGCTAAAAAGAACATTTGACTTTGACTGCTTTCATCTAATGACAATGGACCCGGAACTGTGTTCTTAACATCTTCGTAGTCGCCAATAGCAATAAATTTAGCAGCAATATCACCTGCATATGGTTTGCTGAATATTAGATTATTATCAGATTCTAGAGCAACATCAACGCTACCTTGATCAAAAAACTCTCTAACATCTATATTTTTAATTTCCATCACTTTACGTTCATAATCATCTTTGGTCATTGGAATTGCTTCAGTGATATTATCTTCATTAAATTCTAAACTTTTAGATGATTTTTGATAACGAAATTTCCATTCATAGCAACTACACAATTGTCCAACACCACTAAGAAGTTCCCTTAATTGGCTTTTTAATTCCGGAGTTCTTTGTATTTCTACAAATACTTGATATTTTCCGTCGTGTTCTTCACCTGCACTCATATCAGCATCTAATATGAAATTATATCCTTTTTCGATAAATTCCATCATATCGATTGCAGGTTCTTTTTCACGTACATGAAATCCTAATACGATAACGTCGCTATCTTCTCCCATTTTACTTTTGTATTGATCAACAGTAAAAATTTCAGATACATAATTTTTAAGATCGCCGGATCTTAGACTTTCTTTAAGCTGTTGCATCTGCTGGAGCCTCCTGTGGTTCTTCTTGTGCGACATTTTCTGTCTCAGCTGAATTATTGCTATATTTCATTAATTCAGCCATTCTGTTATTATCTTGATTTTCTTTGCCAACATACACATCTTGCATTAATTTCTTAGGCATAGTAATTGTTACTACCCATACCGGATGTGCATCAATCTTCCCCTTCTTTGTGCCGGGTCTAAAGTCTCCTGGGTCTTTGATCTTACGTGGAAGCATTATGACTTCTTTAGCATAAACTATACTACATCCGTAATCTGCAAGACGTTTGCCTCCGCTAGGGTCTGGCATATTATCTCTATCCCACATAAATTTACATTCTACATCGTAGCGATTTACCCGAGGTCCGGCAATAAGTTCGCCATCTTCCCAATTTTTAAATACATAAACATCTAGTTCATCAATCACACGTTCAAAGTCTTTTAATACTTTAAACGCACTATTGTTTTCACTAAGTGTTTGTAGGTTTTTTATAACGTCTATTATGTCGTGGGCCATAGTTGTTCTCTTTATATAATATTTATCAATACCTGACTGCTATCATTCGTTAATTTTTGAGAGATTCAAAATTGGCCGCTTTAAGGGTATATTTTGAAATAACTTTTAAATATTAGTGCAGGTCGATCTTCACCAAGGAGGTAAAATTGCCTAGAGCTAATAGAAAAGAACGAAATCATGCTGAACAACGTGATCCTCGTTTTCAAAAAGACCCAAGTAGTAACTTGATACAAATTAAGTCCTATTTGAAAAGAAGCCAGCAAGTTCATATAATTCCACGAAACCTAAGCCAAGAGAATTATCTTGAACTGCTAAAAAACCCCAAGAAATACATTATTTTAGCCATTGGTCCAGCAGGGACGGGTAAAACAATGTTAGCCGTACAGATGGCAATTAAATTGTATAAGGAAGGTTCTATTAGTAAGATAATAGTAACCCGCCCCGCTGTTTCGGTAGATGAAGAACATGGGTTTTTACCAGGGGATTTAAATGCTAAAATGGCACCCTGGACTAGACCTATATTTGACGTTTTTGAAGAATACTATCACCCTAAGGAGATAGCAGGTATGTTAGAAGATGGAGTTATTGAAATTTCACCATTAGCATATATGAGGGGGAGAACATTTAAGAATGCTTTTGTCATTGCTGACGAAATGCAAAATGCTACCCCTAGTCAGATGAAGATGTTATTAACTAGAATTGGCAATAATTCTAGAATGGTAGTTACTGGAGATTTAAACCAAGCCGACCGTCCTAGTGAAAACGGTCTCCTAGAGTTTTGCAGTTTGTTCGGACAAGGAGGTGATTCTCGAATGATTGCAATGGCAAGATTTGAAACTCGAGATATAGAACGACATCCAGTCGTTAAAGAAGTGTTAAAAATCTATAAGGAAGATGATATTGATTAATTAACTTAAACATTAAAAATAAACCGCATAGTACTCGACCTGCAATCGACTATGCGGTTTATTGTTCCCAGATGTTATCCCATGTTTCAGGATATGTTTCGTAGTCTAATGTTTCAATTAATTTTATATTATTATTACTAAGATGGTATGATAGTAATCCCTCTGCATGTCTAGGAAAACCACTTTCTAAATAATTTGTTATATGCAATATTAAATCTGTATATATTTTCATATTTTCAGATGTTGAAATAGCAATATGATCATTCATTCCGAATGTTTGTATATGATGTTGATTTTTAACAGGAGTATATATTACATTAGGTTCTTGATCTAACTGAAGTTTAATATCAGTTAAATTAACATGAGAAATACAATCATCTAATCGTGCTTTTATAACTAAATCGTACTTACCGTGTATTTTTTCACATTCCTGCCTCATCCTATCTGCTCTAAATATACCACTATACTGAGATTGCAATGGATCTTTATAAACAATTTCACTAACATCTAACCCTGCAAGAATATGGGGCGGCCAAGTTAATTTATTTTTAATATTTTCTACAGCCCACTCTCTGCTAGATATGTTTGTCCATTTTGTAGGAACTAAATTAATTGGATGATACATCCTATGAGTACTATTATTCCAAAGATAGAAGTACCAATCTAACTGTGTATATCCAATTATATTTTTTACAAGATCATCTAAGGTTTTTCTAAACCGAGGTTGCCCTGCAAGTAATATTGCCACTCTCATTACAATCTCGCTAATTTAACCAATGTTGCTGATAAATTTATTTCAGGATCAATTATAATTGTGTGGTCACATAATCCTTGTTTAATAATAAACAATGCTTTATCTTTTTGATCATCTGTATCACCTAACAAATCTATGTTTTCATACAACCATCTAAAAATTCCACCAATTTCTTCTGGACGAGCACGACTACATATCAACGTTCTTGCTTCTCTAATTTTACGTTTTTTAAATAACTCAACCATTTCAATTTTATAGTCACTTGAATCATTTTCACTAGATGTAGGAGTATGCAATTTTCCATTACTAGAGTTTTGTTGTACCAGATTAATACACTTACGTAAATCTGGATATGCTACTTTAACGTAGGTATCTAATGTATCTAGGTCAAACTCTACATTTTCTTCAACTAGAATTGTAGCAACTCGAGCAGTATATTCGGTAAGATCAGTACGCTCAATATGGAATCCTTGGCATCGACTATGAAGGGCTGGAATGATTCTGTTAGGATAATTGCAAGTAAGAATAAATCTACTATGATTGCTGTAGGTTTCCATAACGCCGCGTAGGATAGCCTGTGCGTTTGGAGTAAGATAATCAGCCTCGTCCAACAATACAACTTTAAATGGACCAAAAGGTATCATCTGAACAAAGTTAATAATCTTATCACGGACAGTATCTACATTGTTATCACGACTTGCATTAATTTCTAATACATCATATTCTTCGATGTTAAGTTCATTACATAAAACTTTGGCTAATGTAGTCTTGCCAATACCTGCTGCACCACTTAATAGTAGATGAGGAATACTACATTCTTTGATCCAAGATTGCACCTGACGACGTTGTGCGTCATCTCTAAACACATAGTCGCTGACTTTTTTTGGACGATATTTTTCAACCCACATTTCAATCATACATAATCCTCATACATCTTTTTTCTACCATTTACACCAAGTTCAGCATCAAATATCTCAGTTGTGCGTTGTTGCATAGCACATGCCAACATCAACAATTCTTCTCTGGAATCACTCATCATAATCTGACGATCAATTGGTTTCATCAATTCATCCATTCTTTGTGCTACTGCTTTTTTATCCACGCAATGACTCCATGGTGATAATCTTTGCTATGCTATGTCCGAGGTCATCGTCATGACTGACAATGTGTAGTTGGTTTTGACTACGATCCTTTTGACGATCATAAACACGAGTTTCAACAATCATTCCACCGTTGGCACGATAGATACTTAAACGTATGGGTTCTGTGCTAAGTGTTTCTCCAGAGGCGACTGTGTCACTTCCTCTTATCGATTTATTTGATTGTATCTTTTCATTTGCATCAGCACTAAATGCCCAAGCACGTAGTCGTCTTTTTAACCAGTTCATGATATTAGTCCTTGTGCTAATGTTTTCATATCTTCATCAGTCATAAAAAACTGATAAGTAGATGCAAAATCAACACCACCGTCCTTTAAACTTTCTTGAATAAATTCAACGGCATTGAGATTGTTTGGAGTTAAACACTTCCAAGATTTAACACGAAGTCTAAATGCGTCATCTTCTTTGACTGTAAATTCTTTCATTTCTTTTTTCCTTCTGCTTCTGCTACACGTTTGCGTAGGCTGCTACTACTAAAGGAATGATCTCGTCCGTTATAGACAATTTCAATCCCACGTTTGAGGCAAATTTCTCTGCCTGTAAAATCTTTATCTTTGTATTCTATACCTAATATTCTAACATCAACAGGCAAAATAAGCAATAGGTCTTCGAGATCTTTTTCAGTCTGATAAACCACTACTTCATCTACATTGCGATTTGTGCTAACTTGTATTTGTCTTTCTACAATACTTTGGATTGGTGGATTTTTACTATCTGGACGATCGATAGTTGGATCTGTTTGTAATGCTGCAATTAAGTAATCGCAATGATTTTTAGCCTCTGCCAACATAGCCACATGTCCAGCATGGAACAAATCAAAGCTACTGAATACAATTCCAACTTTGAGTCCATCTTGTTTCAGTTGTTTAATTTTATTAAAGATCATTTCCAATCATCCTCATCTCTAAATGTCATATGTGGCCAAATATTGTTATCAAATATTTGTGCCATTTGTTTCCATAATGCGGTGCGTTGTGATCCTGTCATACCTGCTACAAAAGCAGCATCGTCAGGATGTTTATCTAAGCCAAAATCGTGCCTGTACGTCATGCACATACTTGTAATAATCTCTTCTCGTGTTTTCATAATATATTATAGTCGTAAAAAAAGGGCCTGTCAAGCCCTTTTGATGTTATGCAATTGCCCGCATCCAATCCTCTGGTTTTTCATCAGCACTGGCCATTATAGCGTTTGTATCCACTCGTCGTAGTTCTATGATTGTATCATTATCTAATTCAAATTCAATAGTTCTAGTCCATCGACCGTGTTCTACTAAAACCCAGTCACCTACTTTAACATCTATTTGATCTGGTCCGATTGCCCAAACTTTACCCCAGCGTGGGTGAATACCTTGAGTTTTACCATTGTCACTGGGAATATATATTCCTGTTTTTGTTTTTTGCATATCAAAGTCCATATCCGAAACAAGTACATTATCACGGATAGGAATAATTTTACCTTTAACTTTCATTATTGGCTTTGCCTTTCTTTGGTGCAGATGTTTCTACAGTTGGTTCAGGTTTCTTATCTTCTTCTTTTTTAGTTCTTACAGGTTCTATGATATCCGAAATTGCCTTTGGGTTTTTATCATAATATTCGGCCATTATATCTTCACGTTTTTTTATAATTTTACCGCCTGGTCCTAATTCATCACCTCGAGCATTAACTCGTATATTTCCAATGGCAGGCATAAGTTCATGCTGACTCATCAGCTTTTCCATATCAACTTGTCGCCCTTGCATTGATCTATGCGTTTTTCCCATTATTATCTCCTATTTTAAGAATTCTCGAATATCGAGCTCATATTTAATACTATCTATTTTATGAACACCTAGTAAGTATAAGCAGTAACTAGCTACGCTACTACCTCGTCCTACTCCCCATACTATGTTATTTTCTCTCATGGTGTCTATTAAGTATTTAAGGTAACATAGCAACTCGATCATATCATATTGGACAAATAAATTTAATTCTTCCAATACCCTATCAGTCTCTATAGTTGTTTTACATAATGACAGCAAATATTCTACTATGTTAAATGATGTGGATTTATAACTTTCAGGCATAAACCAATTATCTTGTAAATTAGTATCAAATTGAACTAATGATATATCAGGTTTGATATATTTTACTAGATAATCAAAATTGTCTCTATTTAGATCTTTAGAAATATTAAATTGATTTACAGTGGTATTATCCAAATATATATTTTTAAATGTTTTAATTTTGCCAGAATAGATGTTATCAAACAACTCGTTAGCAGATAAAAATATAGCACCGTATTCGTCAATTCTCATACTGCTAGTTTAACATAACTTTTGAGTTAATGTCAAGAGTCTATTTTAATATAATCGCCTATATCTTGATTTTGATTTTGAAGAAGTCTCTTTCTTGCTTCTTCGTGTCTTCGACGTTGTTCATCTTTATATGCTTCGAGTATAACTGCTATTTGATGCATAATTCCACCCTGCCCAAATTTTGAAGCAGTAAAATATTTTTGCATTAACTCAGTTATTTTGTTATCTATATCTTCGTTTTTTAACGTTGATAAATCTGGTAACAATGGATTAAACATACTATGGAAGGCTAACTGAGGTTCCAGTCATTGTGTACCAAACACCATCATAACTATAAACTGGTTTATTATACCCGCTAGCAGTTAAAAATACCACGGTACCATCCTCGAGTGAGCCTAAATTATATAATTCGGACTTAGAATAGCTATTTAACACCAAATTTGCGGGATTAGAAACAATTAATTGCAGATCTGATATTTCAGTGGATGCTACTCTCAATGCAGATTTAATTTGTGTAAAATTAGTTCTAAAACCTTGGCTATCATTATCTGCTCCAGCTATAGGAAATTCAGCCACGATTGAATTGCTATAATTTGTAATTGTACTTGTCACTATGTGTAACTCCCGTTGTTTCTTTTATTTATTGACCAAAAATTATTATATTCTTTTTTTGAGTTCATCTACTTGATCAGCAAGTTCATTAATTGCTTGTATAATTAATCCTGCTAATTTTTCATAACGAACTGCAAGGAATCCGTCATCTCTAGTTGCTACAACTTCTGGAAGTACTTTTTCAACCTCTTGGGCTATAATACCTGTATCATGTTTGCGTACAAAATACTCATCCTTGCCGCCCCTTTCTTCAATGACCGAGTCTTTCCAGTCAAACATAACTCCACTTAATGACCTAACTTTACCTAATGCATTTTCTATAATTGTTACATTTTCTTTTAATCTGGAATCTGAGCTAGCATATGCTGTAATTTCTTTAGTAGCATTAATGTCGCCTTGAACAGATAATATACCTGTCCCACCTGTACCACCACTAGTTATTGTTGCGGTAGTTGTCCAAACAGGAGAACCAGTTCCACCACTAATTAATATTTGTCCTGCTAAACCGGCATTAGTAAATCCTGTTTGTCCTGGTCCGTAATTATAAACAATTCTTCCTGCCCCACCACCTGCTATATTAGATGCTGTGGTTGCATTTGCTACAGTTCCACCTATTGCTTGCCATGTAGCAGTATTACCTGCTGCCATGGTTAGAACAAATCCTACTGTACCTGTACCTATAAATGCGGTTCTACCCGGTGCTGATTGAATAAGAATTGATCCGGTAGAACCGCCTGCAATATGTGATGATGTGCTAGCAGTTAGGGAACCTGCTGATTGCCAAGTAGCAGTATTATTTGCACCCATCGTTAGTACTTGTCCAACAGTACCTGTACCTATAAATGCTGTTGAATTAGGCCCTGTTTGATATGGAATTACTCCAGTTACTCCACCTAATAGTTTATCTGCTAATGCTGATCTGCCTACATATATACTGGCTGTACTAGTATATACTGGGCCCGTATTAGAAGCACCTGCACTAACTGGTATTTCTCCAGAATTACCTGGTCCATAAAAGCTAGTTTTACCTGGAGCAGTTTGGAATGGAACTTGTCCGACTGTGCCTAGATCTAAATTTGTTGCAGTAGTTGCTCGTCCTGAAGTAGTTCCGCTAGGTGCCACCCATGAAAAACTTGTTCCATTTGATGTTAATACTGTATTATTTGCTCCAATACCTAAAAATCTAGTAGTGTTAGGTGATAATTGATAAGGTATAGCCCATGCTGTTCCACCTAATAAATTTACAGAAAATCCAACCTGGATAGTAGTAGTACTTCTAAATGCAGGTCCTACTATACTAGCACCTGAACTCACTAACAAATTTCCACTTGTACCAGGACCCGCAAATAAAGTTGTATTTGGAGCAGATTGATATGGAATTTGTCCAACGGTGCCGCTTACTAAGTTGTTAGCTTGATCTATACCACCGTCTACTGTACCGTATATCTTTCCGCCTACATACAGATCTAAACCAATACCAACACCACCAGCAACAATTAATGCTCCTGATAAACTATCATTAGCATTTGTTGTAGTAGTAATAGTTACAATGTCATCTAGTACAGTTGATGAATATGTAATTGTTGTATATTGAATTGTTAATTGTTTTGCATATATAGTACCAGTTGCATATATATTCCCACCAACAAATAAATCTTTTCCAATGCTAGCTCCGCCTACAACTATCAAAGCACCGGTAGTAGTTGATACAGCAGATGTTGTAGAACTAACTCTTACACCGGGAGATGTTAGAATTTGATTATTTGTGTGATAAAATAAATTAGAAGATGCTCCTTCTGATGCATATGCATTAGGACCGGAAACCATTGTAATATATCTTGTAGGTATGGATTCTGTTGTACCCAATGTACTAATATATATTTTATCACTATTTGTTGCATTTCCTACTAATAATGTACTAGTTGATATCCATGTTGCAGTATTTGTTGATGAATTATATTGTAAAAGATTTCCAGTACTACCTGTAGAAATAAAAGTAGTCGAACTTGTGCCATTTTGAATAGGTATATTTCCAGCATTACCTCCACCAATATTAGTTGCTGTATTAGCTGAACCACTAAATGGAGTACTCCAAATAGTATCGTAATTTGTGTTAGATTGTTTAATTAAAACTTGTCCGGTACTTCCTCCAACTGGAACACCTTGTCCTGTATTACCCTGAGTACCGGTCGAACCAGTAAAACCAGTAACACCTTGGGTACCCGTACTACCAGTAAAACCTACCCTACCTTGAGTACCTGTTGAACCAGTAAAACCAGTAACACCTTGAGTACCTGTTGAACCAGTAAAACCAATCACACCCTGAGTACCTGTTGAACCAGTAAAACCAGTAACACCTTGAGTACCTGTTGAACCAGTAAAACCAGTAACACCTTGAGTACCTGTTGAACCAGTAAATCCCGGATCACCCTGAGATATTTGTCCTAATAACTCTTGAGCAGCACTAACTGTTAAGTTGCCTTCTGATCCCTGATCAACTACTAAGAAGACGGTAGCGGGTGATGGTTGTGTTACATCATTGTCTAAAACAACGGAGAGTTCGGTTCTTAAAGTCATATTAAATAGTCCAAATTATAAACTATTTATAATGAATTAGTGTAATGTGCTGTTGTTCAATAAATGTATATCTGTTATACCAAATATTTTTAATATTTTTTTTACTGATTTAGGAGGGTCATCCATTAAATCTTCCGGAATTAAAATACTTTTTAGTTCGCCATCTGCTGTTATTATAAATTCATAATCGCCATTTTCTAACTCTTCATAACTAAAATCTTCATCTTTATTGATCATTATAAGTTCTTTTTATTAACCAGGTATTTATATAGAGGTAAATATAGTATCATTTAATTCTTAAAGGAAATGAATCATGTTTAAAAAAATTAAAGAATTTTTCTTAGGTTCCTCATATCAAGCTGGTTCTGGAACAACTCCGGAATCAGCACCTTACAAGGTGCCAGAACCTGCAACAACAACTCCTATTCCATTAGTAGTTGAAACTGCACCTGCACCTGTTGTAGATCAAGTAGCGGTAGTTAGTGCTGCTGAAGGGTCTGCTGTAGCTGTTGCACCTGAAAAGAAAACACGCAAGCCACGTGCTCCTAAGGCAGTAGTAGCAGTCAAAGAAAAAGCCCCAGCAAAAGCTAAGGCTCCTAAATTGACAGTTGTTAAAGCTGAAAAGAAGACTAAATCAAAGAAAGCCTAATTGTTTAGCTTCTTTGTGTAATGCAAAGCTGGCTAAATTTTTACCTTTACTTTCGGCCATGATATCAAAATGGTCTAAGAAACTCAGTGCCCATTCATTCACTGCTGTATTCCAGTAGAAGTTAGAATGTGCTCTGAGTTTGCCTTTTTTGTAGCCATTTTCCATTAACGGAACAAGAGCGGGGCGTTGTAATCCGGTATGGCCTGTAAGTACATCTTCGCGACTGATGGAATAATGTAAAACAGGGCGATTACCCCTCCAGCTATCAATAATCCTTTTAGTACGTTCATCATTAATTTCAAAATATTCTCCTGTGTGTATCCAATGGTGGTGTATGTCTAATACCAAAGCGAGGTCGTTCCTGAGTTCAAGGCTTGAGTCGATTCCCCAGCTGATTTCATCGTTTTCGATGGTAATGCAGTTTCTTGCTTCGGTGCTAAGGCGTTTGAGGGCAGCTCGAATACCGGCTGGACCGGCTCTACCGGAGATATGGACGTTGATTTTAAAGTCCTGAAAGGATTTACCGTAGCCCATGTACCTGGCCATATCTGCATGATATTCAAATTCCTCTATACTACGGTTGACAATGTCGGGATTATCACTGGCAAGTACAGTAAACTGGCCAGGATGAAAAGAAAGCCGAACATTATTGATGCGAGCATTATCCCCAATAGATAGAAAATTGCGCTCGCAATAATCGCGAACATCATTGCGGCGCCAAAAATAACTCCAATCAGACTGGGTATAAACAGGCAGCAAATCACTGCTAAGGCGCACCATCCTAAGATTTTGATCAAGTTGTCCTACTCTTTCCACTAGTAATCTAGTGCTTTCAATATTACCTACCATTAAGTCCCAGAGTTTTTGCTCTGCAACTTCTTTGCTCTGTCTATTTAACCAGGCAACGGTAGTTGAGCCTGTATTATATTTTTTAGCATCGTCTGTAGGTTTAATGCCATTTACTTGATCTGCGTTATCAATCCATTTGCAAGCAAAACCAATTCGTTTAGTCACTTTTAGCTTTCGATAGAGTCCATGAACCGTTGTCGCTTTCTTCCCAATTTAAGGTATCGCCTTCTTTCCAACCCTGTGAATCTAAAAGGTCTTGAGGCAATGGCATGACAAGATCGCCACTACCATCTTCTGCTTCTTCTAATGTAACTGTCCAGGATGTTGCTGTAGTTGTCATAGTTTATTCCTAATCATATTAATAACTTCTAATGCTTCTCTAAAATTGGTAATTGGAAATTCAACAGGTACCCAATTATGATAAGATTGTTGCCAACGAATAGTATATCTCATGTTATTATTTTACACGATATTGCGGAAATAGTCAATCGTTTTAATTAATCCTTGCTCCAGATTGATCTTTGGTTCCCAATTTAACAATTGTTTGGCTTTGGTAATATCTGGCCTGCGTTGTTTTGGATCATCTTGCGGTAATGGCATTTGAAGAATTTTACTATTTGTTCCAGTAAGATGAATAACTTTTTTAGCTAATTCCCACATAGTAAATTCGCCCGGATTGCCAATATTTATAGGACCTACAATGTCATCTTCTGATGCCATAAGAGCCATCATGCCATTGAGTAAATCGTCAACATAGCAAAAACTCCGAGTTTGCATCCCATCGCCGTAGATAGTAATGTCTTTACCTTTTAGTGCCTGCACAATAAAATTACTAACAACTCTGCCGTCATTTTCCGCCATTCTCGGTCCATATGTATTAAAAATACGCATGATTTTAGCATGAACACTATGAACACGATAGTAATCCATAAACAGTGTTTCTGCCGCACGTTTTCCTTCATCGTAACAACTGCGAATACCTATAGGATTTACATTTCCCCAATATTCTTCAAGCTGTGGATGAATATGTGGATCGCCATATACTTCACTTGTACTAGCTTGCAATATTTTAGCACCAGTGCGTTTGGCAAGTCCTAATAGATTATAACTCCCAATAACACTAGTTTTCATAGTTTGAATTGGATCCCATTGATAATAATATGGACTTGCTGGACATGCAAGATTATAAATCTCATCTACTTCAACATATAAGGGCAAACAGATGTCTTGTCTAATAACTTCAAAATTTTTGCAATCTAAAAGATGCTCAATATTCTTTTTACTGCCTGTAAAATAGTTATCAACACAAAGAACGTGATGTCCTTCTTTAACTAATCTATCACACAAGTGACTACCGAGAAATCCAGCACCACCAGTTACTAATATTTTTTTCATAAGGGTATATAAATGTTAGACCATTGTTTAAGTTTTACAATCTTGGCCTTTTTTGCAACTTCAAGATTATCTATATCTACTATATCTAATTCTAGCATAATGTCAATCATTGCCAGCATGTCGCCTAATTCTTCTTCAAGGTGTTGTCGATTAGTTTTAGGCTTGCCTGGCTTTACATTATCAGCACCAAAGCGATTAATTTTACTAACCGCTTGGATCACTTCTGCACATTCTTCTTGTAGAATGTCCAATACTTCTTTTTCTTTAGCGTTCATTTTAATCTTGAAATTCGTTATCTTCACGATGTCCTACACGCATGGCCATATTGGCATCAGTTTCACGTACCTGTACCTTACAGCACCAAACACGTTCTTTCTCACCATAACTTGGTAAAAAGATTGTATTGATGTATTCATACAAGAAATCAGCAATACCTTCACAACCAGTCTTTTCAACTTCTGTAATTTTAGCAAGTTTAAGTTCGCCTAATTTAAGAAGATGCTCACGCATAGGATCATCCTGTGCTACTAGTAGTGTATGATCAAACCAATCTTCTAGCAAGCCTTTGAGTGGTTTTAGACCACCGAAGTCCATACACCAGTTACGTGCATCTAACGTATCACATTCAAATTCTAAATGGAAACTAAGTGCATAACCGTGAATTAGACGACAGTGACTGTCAGCACGCCATTGGCGGTAAGCTACTGGACCTATTTGATTATAGGTCTTTGTTGAAATATATTTTGCCATTATTTTCTCCTATGTTATAGCATAGGCGGCAGAGTTTGTATACCGGGATGAACGCCGAAGACCGGTGTAATAATATTTAGTTTAACGCTTCTCGACAATCTTGTCAACCAGGCCATATACCAATGCTTCTTCAGCGCTCATAAATGTATCACGATCCATATCTCGTTCAAAGTCAGCATACGTTTTTCCTGCTGTATTGTGCTCAACATATAACTTGGTTAGCATAGTTTTCATCTGTGTGATTTCTTTATATTGGATCTCAATATCACTTTGCATACCACGAGCACCACCACTTGGTTGGTGAATCATATGACGACTATGTGGCAACATATAACGCTTACCGGGATGTCCGGCCTGTGCCAAGAAACTGCCCATGCTACAGGCCTGCCCCATAACATAAGTACATACGTTTGGTTTAACAAATTGCATAACATCATAGATCGCCATACCACTAGTAATCACACCACCGGGGCTATTAATGTAAAAGTGAATATCTTTTTCAGAATCGGCACTCTCCAAATGTAGCATCTGTGCCACTACAAGATTGCTGCTATGGTCATCAACTGGACCATTTAAGAACACGATTCTTTCGTTCAATAATCTACTAAAAATGTCAAAAGCACGTTCGCCTTGACCGGTCTTTTCGACCACCATTGGTACTAACATATTATTCCCTTATTTTACTTCTTTGTAGGTCTGCGGAAAGATTTCTTTCTTTACAGCACCGTAATCGCCTGTACCATGACGTACAATATAATCATTACCTGTTGTATAGGTAAGGTCTCCCCAACTTGTGTGTAGCACGCCATCATGATCCGCAAGTTTTACCTGTTTAGGAATAGACTTGGGACTAGCGGTACCATCACCGTTGTCTGTTTTCAACTCATGAAAAGTTTTAGGATCATTAAGGTATTCTTCACCTTCTGGACCAGTAATAACGTAATCGCCAACTCTTCCTGGTAACGCCTCATTTTCTAGTGATTTAATAATTTCGGGCTCAGTTAAAACTCTAAAAGGTTCGATCTTGTTAGGAATCTTAGCGGCAATAAACGAGCCTGTTTTAAACCAGTCATCATTAACACCAGTAATGGCATTTTCTATTATGCCAATAATTTTTCTAATATCTTGTGTTTTCATTATTGATAGTCTTTATCTAATTTTACATTGGTTAATCCTGCTACCACTTGGAATTTTTCCCAAGCAATTTTTGCTGCTGGGTTACGTTCTAACTCACTACTGGGCAAACAAGTCTCTAACCAGTATTCTGGACGACGAGCAGGGTGTGCTCCAAACTGTCGAGGTTGATGAAATTTACCCTGTTCCCACAGTTCGATGCTAACATCTCGGAACTTGGCTTCATCTTCTTTGCTATTGTAGTCATAATGACTCCATTCGGGATTACTCAATCCACCATAGCAATAGCCATCCCAAATGCCTGCCCACTGTTCGTCATTGTG
>Ga0214919_10003066_pt1 | contig 25654 bp, 27 predicted proteins | sample LL1503_MetaG_FD_177994 | JGI IMG/M metagenome (GOLD analysis project Ga0214919, IMG submission 177994) | Freshwater microbial communities from Lake Lanier, Atlanta, Georgia, United States - LL-1503 | ecosystem: Environmental > Aquatic > Freshwater > Lake | place: USA: Georgia | collected... | reverse complement strand
AGAGTGCAAAACAATACCCTGAAAAACTCGGTAGTATATACGCACAACACGCATTTAATGAAGCCACAAATAAAACATATGGTGCGCCATTTGGAACATATAGTATCCCAATTAAAAACAAAATAGGAAATTATTTAGGACATAATAAAAATTGAATAATACTAAGAATTTATAAATAATATATTTAAATTTAAAATGGCCCGGTCCATCTTCTTTGACACTGAGACAACAGGATTACCTCGTGATAGGTATAAGAGTGCTCTTGTTGCTCCAGGTAATTGGCCAGACATTGTATCCATTTGCTGGATGGTCTTCGAAGATCGCAAGATGGTGAAAAAAGTATATCATATTATCAAACCACAAGGTTGGAAAATTCCTGCGGCTGCGTCAGCAATTCACAATATTACAGATGCGATCGCTGAAGCCAAAGGTGTTCCCTTACAGGATGTTATGGAGGAGTTTCGTACGGATATTGTTGCTGGTTGTGTTCGAATTGTTGCGCACAATTTGGAGTTCGATAAGAACGTTGTTTTGGGAGCGTATAAATGGCATTTGGGAATTAACCCTGTTTCGTTCTGGCCTGTGAAAGCAGAAATATGTACTGCGCAGGTGTCCAAATGGGAGTTGAAGTTGCCGTCGCGTTATCCGAAGTCGACTGATCCCTATAAATTTCCTTCACTTGGGGAACTTTATAAGGATACATTTGGCAAGGATGCGCCATCAGGCGCACACAATGCTGAACGTGATGTGGATGTGTTACAGGCAATTGTGTGGGCTCGTTGGAGTTAGTCGTGGTCGTTTTGCTGGTCGTGTTATATAGAGATTCTCTATATCTGGCATAGTAAGCCTCTGTTTTTTCTTTGGTTGTTGTTGCTGTTCTAGACAATCATCTAACTGGCGTTTCTGTTGCTGGGTTTCTGTAATATATGTTTCAATATGGTCTCTTATAGAGCCTAGTATTGTAGCATTGAATTCTGTGAAGGATTCAAATATGCGGCCATTAATTTTAGTTATTAAAATATGCCAGAGATGGGTCGCTTGTCTTGCGTCGGTGACATTTACAACCATTTCGTAAGATCGCATAAAATCTATAAAGGACATTTGCTGCGTCACGGTTTGAGCCTTCATGTAAAAATATTGAATATCTTTCATTAAGTCGCCGCTTGTCGCTGCGTTCCGTGGCGATTTTTCTTTTACAAATAATTTTTCCTAAATGTCTCGATATCCACAACAGGGATTCCGCGTTCAATGGCTTCCTTGACCTTTCCTGTAGCATCAGAAGGATTCTTGGCCACAACTACCGTTGTTTTTCCTGAAACAGCTGATGATACTTTGCCGCCACGAGCCTCAATTTGTGCTTCAAGTTCCTTGTCCCTGACTCCTGTAAACACGATTATTTGCCCTGACAGGGATTTTGCTTGGGCTTGTGTTTGGGTTTGTGTTTGGGTTGTTGCGACTGTAGTTGGGACTGTATTGGCTCTTGTTTTCGGCCTACATGGTACACCAATGTCTTCCATAAATGCGAAGAAGTCTGGTAGACCAGTAAGGAACTGTCTCGCAGTTGTCCCACCAATACCACTAACTCCCGCAAGTTGTATTTCACTTGGCACCTCACCTTCCAGAATTCGCGGAAAGGCTGTGACAATTGTCTTGAGTTTCGTAGATCCGAGACTGCGACCAAAGAGATTTGATGCGTGCATAAATGCCAAACAATCTGCCCGTGCGACCGAGTCTTGAATCTCCTTTACAATCTTCGCCGCCGATTTCGCCTGGAATCCGTCAAGTTTCACCAGATCTGCTTCCGTCGCCGTCAGCATCTTCTTAATAGAATTAATACCGCCATCATACATACGCTTCACAACTCCTTCACCTACCCCCTTCATTTCAAGTTTCGCCGCGAAGTACTCCATTCGCTTTACAATAACATCTTCCGCAGCACCAACATCCTTCAATACAGCGTCGACGTGTGTCTCATTCCAGACCCACGGAGTCTTAGTCTGGTCAGGGAGAGATGCTGTACCAGATGCGGCTACGCTCAGAATCTTGTGAATATGGGGAATCACATCACCACTCCGAATAATAATAAGGCGGCTTCCTGGACCAATCTTATTCTGTTCAATAAACTGTGCGTTGAATCCAGTCGCCTTCTGAATAGACGCACCAGCAAGAGTTACTGCTGGGAAATAAATGAGCGGCTTCAAATATCCATCCTTACTCACATTCCATTCAACCTCTGTAACAATTACCTCAGCCTCTTCGTGCGTCAGAATAGACTTGAAAGCGAAAGCATATGTGGGGTTCTTACCCGATACTTGATTATGTTCACCATTGTGGAAGATCACAATACCATCGACTTCATATGGAGAATGCGCACGTCGGTCCATAAGAATGGCTGATAGGCTCTCCATATTAAGTTCAGCAGTACGCATCTTCTGATGCCATACAGGCTTGAAACCCGCAGTTTGTAACATAAGAAGCCCATCATATTCATTAGTCCGTGGAGAGAGTTGTTCATATGCGATAAATTCCACAATGGCCGCTAGAGCCCTGTCAGGTTTCTTCGAGTGCATTACACCCGCAACAGCATTGCGAGCATTTGCGCCCTTCCCCTTTGTGCTCCAATTCTCCTTAGAGATAATCAGTTCTCCCCTAACAGCAATTCCTTGTAAGGCAATACTGGAAGCAGGGACTCCTTGAATATAGGGGATAATATGGCTAATATCTTGGCCTTGATAGCCATCTCCACGTGAATACATCTTTACTTTGCCTACGCCTGAAGGATAGACAAGGAGCGCAGAATTTCCATCCAATTTATCAGAAATCACTACATCTCCAGGAAACTTCGTCTTCCATTTTGTAAGGGACGCTTCATCTTCACGAATCTTGTCGAGACTCCCCATCCAGAATGGCAGAGCAACTTTATCACCAGCAGTAGGTGCTCCAATCTCTTTCAGTACAGGGTTCGCAGGATCTTTCTCAGCAAGATAGTTACGTGTAATATCAAAGATGTCATCCGTAATTACTGGTGTTCCCTTATAGTATAGTTCAGATGCGTCTCTGAGGAGTTGTGCGATTTGGGCTGTACTAAGAGAATCAAGATAGGGCTTGGGGTTCTCAGTAAGTAGTGTGTATGGATTTGGAGACACTTTGACTTTGAGTTTGACTTTTACAGACGCTTTCGTAGCGGCAGAAGGCACAGACATTGTCGGCGGAGGGCTCGGTGTCTTATTTTTTCTTGTTGCTGTTGTTGCATTTACACCATTCAATTTTTTCTTACGAACTCTAATCGTAAATGTTTTTGGTTTAGACCCATCCATTGCTCTAAAATTTGAAACATATAATTTAATAAATTTATTAGGCATAGTAAGATGTTTCGCCCATTAACAAATCTCTTTAACAATCTTTCTGGACTATTTGAAGCAAAACTTCCCGAAGAACAGAAGCCGAATGTACTTGTAATCGGCTATGGATGGGGTGGACGCGCATTCTGTGATAAGATTGACCGGCGCAAATATCATGTGGAGATTGTTAATATAAAACCCTTCTTTCTAAATACTCCTAAACTTGTTCAGAAAGTTGCTACAGGAATTAACACGGGTGTGCTAGGACGTATTAGTGGACCCAACGTTTCATACGGAAACTGTATCCATATTAATCCAGTTAAGAACGAAGCCCTGTTCACATTTAGTTCAGAAAATTATAAGCATAATGATACCAACGAGAAGATTGTGGATTTTGGTGGATTCAGCCATAAATACGATTATCTGGTGCTCGCAGTTGGTTCTGTACCAAATACGTTCGGAATTCCTGGCGCAGATACTTGTAAGTTCTTGAAAACGTATAATGACGCTTATTTACTGGCAAACACTCTTACAGAAAATAAGGATAAAAAACAAAAGATTGATATTATCGGAGCCGGCCCTACAGGGTGTGAATTGGCTCTTGCTCTGGCTGCACAGGGTCGCACAGTTCGTCTTCTGGAGGCTGCTCCAGGGATTCTCGCCGGTTTTACTGCTGAGACAAGAGATAGTGTGATTGCTGAAATGAAACAGCATGGTATATCACTAGAACTAAATACAATGGTGCGGGCTATTAAAGAAGATAAAATTCAGACATCTTCTGGGGATTTTGAACGAGGCCTTACAGTATGGACTAGTGGTATTAAGGCGAACCCTCTTATTCGATTTCTTACTGATGAGCGTCTTCTAACTACTGACAAGCATTTACGGGTCAGTGGTTACCATAATATTTATGCTCTTGGCGATATTATTGGCGGACGAGGCCCTCCTACTGCACAGAATGCTAGAGCCCAGGGACATTATCTTGCTTCGCATTTTAACAGGGGTTTCCAGATATATGATGATGAATATAAGTATATTGAATCTGGAAAAGTAATTCACGGTGCTAACTCAATTTATCTAGATTTTGAAGGGAAAGGTTATAAGTTTCCGAGATTCTTTGGGTATCTATTTGATAAGTTTAGAGAGTAAAAGCTGGAAGCCACTTTAGGATTTAAATCACAGTCAAAAATAGGAGATGCGCGTATTTCTAATCCGTCACGGACACGCAGAGCATAATGAAGGGTTTCAGAAGTATGGTGTTGAGGCATATAGTGATGTGAAATATCGTAATTCTTCCCTTACAGAGTTGGGACATAAACAGACAACTGAAGCAGGTGCTTATTTAGAGGTGTCTGTAGAGCGTGTATACTGTTCACCTCTTCATCGCTGTATTCAGACTGCGCGAAATATCTTTGGGGTTGAACGGTGTCTTTATTTGAATGATGGTCTTTCTGAGACACGTGGACCATATCCTTGTAATAATAGACTTGAATTTGACGAAATATGCGCCCAATTCAAGAATATTAATGTTTCAGCAGTATCTGTGGAGAATATTAATACGTTGGAAAAAGAGGATGATGCGGCTTTGAAACTCCGGGTAAATACGTGTTATACTGCTATTTGTGAAAATGCTCATAGAGCAGGACTTGAGCGTATTGCCATTGTTACACACCACGATTGGTTAGAGGCCCTTACAGGTGTGCGGTTTAAGAATGCTGAGGTTATTGAGGTGAATGCTGCTTCTTTGTCATCTTCATCATCATCGTGACTGTGTGAGCCGCCATTGCCGCCTCCACCACTGTAAAAACCCTCTTTTAATGGATCTGCTAGTTCTGGACACGCACTAGAACTATGACCATCCTGTTTACATATTAAACAAATAATACCCTTCTTTGCGCTCATTTTGTTTTGATTATTCTATATTTATAGGGTTGTATTTATTTAGACGACCGCCGTGTCTTTTTGCGGTTTTTATTGGATTTTTTAGATTTTGTCTTTTTTGTCTTTTTTGTCTTTTTTGTCTTTCTTTTACCCCCTTGTAGGTTATTATTCCTATTACTATTATTACTATTATAACTTCTATTAGTGTGACTATTAGAATGAATTAGAGTTTCAGCGTCAGGATTATAATTATTATTATTACTATTATTATTATTATTATTATTATTATTATTTGCTGGAGGTGGTGGTGGAGGCGGAAGAAGTTGCGCAATAATCTCTGGTCTCAATTTCTGATAATCTGGTAAATCAGGATTGGACGCAATATTATGAGCGGTTCTACCTGGAATCGCATTTTGCGCTTCAATACCTTCATTATTATTTGCTTGAACAGCAGGAATTCCTCCAACTCTTATACTTCTATCAGCATTACGTTGTAATAGAAGTTGTATTATTGCTTCACGGTCTCTAACAAAAGATTCTTTATGTTCTGCAGGATAGTACTGTATATTAGTTGGTATATTTACTGCTGCCACTAATGGAGTTTCTCCAGTTCTTGGAGCTTTTCTATTGACATCTGCGCCTCTTTCTAAAAGTATTTGTACAACTTCTAACATATTTTGTTTAACTGCTTCAACTAAATATGTGGACCCTCCATGAAAATTATTTACCTCCAGTGTCGGCGAATTTACTAATGCCATTGAGATGGCCATATTACCATTTGTAAGGGCATTATAAAGAGGTGTTTTACTATAATTTCCTGAGCCTATATTTGGGTCTGCTCCGTTTGCTAAAAGCATTGATACAACCTGTTCTGCTACGTCATCATTTTGATTTTCATTACCATCCTCCATATCATCTGTAGATGCGAATAAGTTTAATGCGGTCTCTCCTTTCGTATTTATAGTATTAATTCCTTGGTTGTTAGTTGCAGTTGCTTCTATTAATCTGAGATATGTTGCCGGTTTTATATATTTAGTATATTTTGCAGATAACATAAGAGCATTATTATTGCCTGAAGTTGGTTCATAATTTACTATAACACTTTCATTCACAAGATGTACATTTACACCGCGATCCAGCATATCATTTATATTTTTGTCTAGTTGCCTATGCGAACTATCTTGTATAGTATGTATTAATGATGGTTCGTTCATCCTATTTAATAGTTAGGATTTGATAATGTTGGACCAACATACGCCGCCAAATATGTGTTGGATCCAGTACAGTCGGCTCGTCCCTGGCGTACTTGTTCTCTGAGTTCAAAAGTCTGGAAGTTTATCTTACAGCCGGTAGATGAACAACCAGTGTTCAGGCCACAATTTGAGCCTAATTGTGCGGAGCGATTTGCCAAATCGGAATAAATTGCCTTTGCTTGATACGACCGTATTCTGTCACTGAAATCCATTAGAGTATTCTAATTATAAGTGAGTAAAATTGAACCCATGGATTGTTATGTGAAAATGGGGGGAACAAAATGCTTTTGCGAAAACGAAATAAAATCTCGCAGCAACCGCGTAAAAACCATATTATTAAGAAATACGCAAATATATTATACAATTTAAAAAATCATAAAGATATAAATTTATATGATGTTATTACTTATAATAAAAATGTTAGATGTATTATAACAACACTTAGGGGACCTACACATTATACACATTGTTATTATAATGGAATAAATATGCGTCTTCCTCCACCATCTACTGCGATTAAAATTGAAAAGATTTTGTCAAGGAAAATCTAGCATCTCGTCCTGTAAAAATGGTGAGCAGAAATAAGAAAAATAGTCAAAATAATAAAAAAGCAATTAGTAATCATTTATTATATGATGCAATTGATATTATTGATACTATCAACGATATAAATGATACAGATTATCCAATTAATGATATTGTAAACGTACTTTGTAATCTTAAAAATGATAAAAACATTAAGAAATTATCACACAAAAAAGTGACTTGGTCTATATACACACTTATATATCCTATCTAGTCAAAAACATAAGGTTATTATATGCCTTATATATAGCATTTTCAAACCTCTCTTTATCAGCCACAACACCTTTTTTGAACGTACATATTATATTAATAGCATTGTCATATGATATTATATTAAAACACGTTTCCCTATTCATTGTAGTAGTTAAGAAATGAAGATTTGTAACATCTTTATTAACCTCAGTTGACGGCCCAATAATATTAGAATATACGTAATCAATTTGCCCAATAATATTTTTATGAATGCGTCTACATGTCGCTGAGGGTATCAAATCTATTACAGAGTTTATTAAAGACGAAAGGGCCGGTATAAAAAGTCCATATTTACACGAATTAAACATTTCGTGTGCACTATTCAATAATCTTTTGGAATCATAATTATTTGGCATATTAAGAAATAGTGGGGTGACATTATTCGTATCTTTTGATTGAGAGACATTTATTGGAGACGCAGAATATATTGTTTGTTCTTGTCCATTATAATAATAACTTGTCTTAATCATTAAAGAATACATAAAATCATTTATTGTAATCCCGTGTTTTTTAGTAAATGCTTTTATTTTGCCTAAATCGAATCCCTTACAGAGTATATAATCAGTCTCTGCTTGTTTGTACGAAATATTGGCAGATTTCGATTGAAAAAGAAAACTAAATAAAAAGCGTATATTTATTGCGCATAGCATTAGTGTTCCGAATATAAAATAATATAAAGTTTCTAGAAATGTGTGAGTAGTTCGTTTAAATTTGCTAGTAAGTTGTTCATCAGCGAAAGGAGATGTTAGGATTTTAATGATTTGGTAGCCGTCTGCAAAGGTGTGGTCTATTTTGAAGTAACAGCGCATTTTTTGGTTGTGTTCGTTAGTATTATCAATAGTGAAAAGGAAAAACCATTTTTCCTTAGTTGTAAATTGTTTATTTAACATTTCCGATATTTCATTATCGAATTTTTCTTCAGGCATATATTTGATGGAATAATGGTTATCAATATTGACGGAGTCTGATGTTTCCAAATAGAGTTTATCCTCTTGTGTAACAATATGTTGTCTTAGAATTTGGTTTTTCTCCACTAAAGTTGTTATATATTCACGTATTTTATCTTCATTATAGGATATATTAAAATCAATATATGTTAATACAGCGTGTGGTTCTTCTGAATTGTCGTATAATGTTTTTGATACGTAATTATTTAACGGTATCATTAGTTTCCGTCTTGGTTTGCGTCTCTGTTATTTTTTCTTCCGTTTGGCGTATGGGAATGCGAGTGCCCATATAATCATCCCATATAGGGAAAAACACTGCGTAATTACCTCGTCCAATCTGGTGGTGATATCTGTGATAATTGGACTCTATAAATCCAGGAATGGGAAATTTGCCTTCCACTTCAGAATGTGTGTAGATAGAATGGAACATTATAATAATGAAAATCGTGAAATAATTCACAATGCTTATTGGTATGAAAAAGAGGGGCGCAATATTTGTATTAAACATATAAAAGCAGAATTCTGATATAGTTAAATTTAGGAAATCAAGAGGAATACAATCGTGTTCGTGATGATGTTCATGTAAGAACTTTTTCAAGACCGGTGTTCTGTGTATTGTTCTATGCATCCAATAATAAATTGTATCAACAACCAAGAAATAGAATATAATTGTTTTCATATCTGGGAAAGCCGAGGGCGTAAATATTTCTTCCCTAAAATAGATTATTATAAGGGCAAATGCGCATGTAATAGAATAATTAATACCACAATGGATAAAATAATCGTCATCTGGCTGCCTACGCTCGTAATTTTTATGTTGTTTTGAAACTTCAACAAGTGTGTAGAAGACGAGAATCATTATGAAAATGATAAATCCGTACAATATCATTTTGTTGGGTTTGGGTTGGCGTTGGGGTTGAATCCCTTCTCCATAATCGTGCGGAAAGAATAATAATATAAATACTATCGGAGAAGTAACATAATGTTTAAGAAACTTCTGTTTCTTATCAGTATAATTGTTGTATGTTGTGTATTAGTTATACGTTACATATATAACAAAATAATTGACTTATATTTGGTAAAAGATAATGAACTCTCTTATGATTGTTATATGAGCCATTTTATACAGATTGTAAGTAAAAATAACTATTTTATGAACTACGGTTTATGGGATAAGACAACTGCGAATCTTCGTGAAGCGAACGAGAATCTTGTTCAGTTCATATTTGAGAAACTCAATCCACATATGAAAAAAGAGGCAAATATTTTGGATGTTGGTTGCGGCTATGGAGAGCAGGATATGGTTTGGAGCAAGAAGGGCGGCGCTTCCGGAGGAAAAATAACTGCAATAGATATTTCCGAAACCCAGATCGGATTTGCAAATCAACTTCAGAAAAAGGAGAATATTTCTCCGCACAAACTCTCGTTTGAAGTCTGTAACGCTCTAAATATTCACGAAACATATAAGGCGGACGAATTTGATGTGGTGCTTTCGTTAGAATCCGCTTTCCATTATTCGGAGCGACCCAAATTTTTCAAAAATGCTGCGACTGTTTTAAAAGACGACGGTGTTTTCATTATTGGCGATATAATGCTCAAAAATGACTACAAGAGTAGTTTACTAAATGATATGTTTCTCAAAATGTTTGGAGACATATTACATATTCCAAAAGAGAATCTGATATGTGTGGACGAATGGAAACAGAATATTGTGGACGCTGGATTTGAAATTACTGAATACAATGATATTACCTCACAGACATTTATTCCATATTACAAGCATTTCTTTTACACGTATATGAAGAATAAGTATTTACCGAGCGTATTTGCGTTTCCCTTAAATATGATTTTCTATAACACGCAGCCATTTAATTATGTTGTGGCAGTCTGTAAGAAAACAGCGGTTTCTGTTGTTAGTGATGCTGTTGCTGCTACCGCAGAACCACCTAAAATTGAATAATAATGACACTAATATATCGTACTAATGGACGAAAAATCGTATCATCTTCTCCAGTTTGATGGCGCGGCTGTTCCAAATCCTGGACGTGTTGGAGCCGCCGCAGTTCTTTTCGGGCCTGATATGCGAGTGCTTTTCGAAATGGGGGATTATCATCCTCACGGTACAAATAACTTTGCTGAATACAATGGGCTTATTATAGGTCTTGAGGGTGCTTTGGCTGCTGGTGTGAAGCATCTCATTGTGGAAGGTGATTCAATGCTTGTTGTGAAGCAAGTACAAGGGCTGTGGAAAGTGTCTGCCACGCCTCTCAAGCCGTTCTGTGAAAAAGCGAAGCAGCTGCTGGCGCAATTTGAACACGTTATTGTAAGGCATATACCTCGTGAACAGAATGAACACGCTGATTCACTAACGAATGAGGTGGTTTGGAAGAAGATTGGGTTGCGGCGGTAAGGGAAGCAGCGTCAGAAAATTGAAGCAATTTAAAGATTAAATAAGGTACAATATTAGGTACAGATATGCCAAAAGTTAAGATTTTAGCACCCCAGGTTTTTAAGACTCTTTCAATTCACGATTTTAAAAATAAATATAAGAATGTCTTTGACTTTGTAATGGATAAATTAATGCCATCTATTGATATTTCAAAAGTTAATGAAATAGTTGTTAAAGGAAAAGTTAAATCGGGGAAACGAAGAATTATTCAATTGGCATCTCTAATTGATAAGAAGGATCAACAAACTGTTACCCATATTTTCATAAGTTCATTTTACAGAGCAAGTTCAGCAGATAAAGTACAAATTTGTGAGAATCAAGCATATCTTGGTGAGGATAATGTTATATTTGTATCCAGAAAAACTTGGAGAACTAAACTAATTAAACAACTTACTAAATATATCAATGATAGTAATATTAAAAAAATTATAGTTCATCATGATGAATTAGACCATGCTTCTGGAATAAAAAGTTTATACGCAGATATTCACAAAGAATTCAATAATAATAATAAAATTATATGGATTCGTTATAGCGCATCTCCAGAAGAATGTATGTTAAGTGATGAATTTAAAAATAAAATATCTCTTGGCGAGGCAAAACTACTTCATTATGATCCTGGTAAGAACTATGTTGGGTCACAATATTTCTGTGAAAAAGAACTTATTCGTCAAGCAGAACCATTTATTAAAATAGGTGAAAACGAAAATATACATCTCAGTGATCAAGCCAAAGAAATTATTCAAAAACTTAAATTAAATCTTACATTACCACCTTGGACTATTGGGAAAAGTCCTTCAGGAGAAGATATTCAATATTATCAACATATAGGAATCATTCGCCTTACAGGTGGAAATGATAAAGATAGTGAAAATTCAACATTGTTTCGTAAATTTAAAGCATTAAAGGATACTATTCCTGAACTAAAAGATTGTGCAATATATTTGAATCATTCTTCAATGGGGCAATCAAATGACCATATTTCTTGGGATGATCCTGATTGGTGGTATAAAAAAATTCCTCATAATAGAGTTGTATTAGTATTTATTGAACACGCTTGCAGTCGTTCTACTGAATGGGCAGTTCATCCTTGGCTTGGAGTATATCATACTTTTAGAAGTATGGAAACCCCTTATAATACTAAAATGCAATCACAAGAAAGAGTTAACTTATTTGTTCCTTATAAAAATAATGATCATACTTGGTTTACTGAAATTCCGCAAATTATTATTTATGGTGATATTCCTGCATTTCAATTATCTGCTGATATTATTAGTTATGATAAATATACTGCAGAGTTATCATCAAGAATGGGAACATTAAAATCTGAATGGGGAATACCTATAAAAGGTACATTTAATAATACTATTCTAAATATTTTCAAAAATAATATTAGAATTCGCTCTAATACTATTAAAACAGAACTTAAAAATGCTATTATAGACTACCTTTCAAATCAAATTCAACTAACACGGGATAAGAATAAAAAAACAATACTAATTGCTCAAAAAACAATTATTGAAGAAAGAACATTAGCAAGTGGCATTCGTCGAGTACAATTAGGTGCTACTAATCTAAGTAATTATCGTATAGATAAAATGAAATTAGCATGTAAGGATAATTTACCATATGGACAAGGAGAACAAGATATTGATATGTTCAATCTTGATCTTAGTTTAAGTAAAATTAATAAAAATAGTCAAGATAATAATTGGCCAAGTTGCGATATTGAAGAAGGTGAATTCTTTATCACATATTTCTTATCTGAAAACCAACACGCAATTTTACACAGTACATCACCTAATTCAGTATATTCTATTATTTAGACCTTATAATTAAATCTTCATACTTGATACAAGTGTATTAATATTTTTTGTTCTCTTAATCTTAACTTTAAACTTAAGAGGCGCAGCAAGCACAATAAGTTTCTTCAAAGCCCCAGCGATACATTCAATCATAGGGGGTGGAACAGCATTTCCAATCTGAGTAATCTGATCCTTCTTACTCCCAGAAAGTTTATAATCCGCAGGAAATCCCTGAATCTGTTTCAACTCATCAGGCAACAATGCGCGTACATAAGCAGTCCCATCTGGTTTCCGAAGCCCTACAAGAAGTCGCGGTTGATGTTCATATGTACAAATAATTGTCTTTGACGGCGCATCTAAGTCAACAACTTCCGAATGAATTGGGGAATCACGTTTAGAACAAGAAAGAAGTGATGTGTGTGTTTTACCATCATACTCTTCACTTGTTGTTCCTGCCTTCAATGAAACATATGGATGAGGTGTTCCCACTGGTTCCGTATTCTGTGCAACAGGAAGTGCGTATAAGGCAAAATCGTGCGGTACTTGTGCGCTCGGTACTCTGAATGCGCCGTCCATAGATGTGGTAACAAATGTGCGAAGTTTGGGCGCAACCTTCGCCGCACCATTTGCCGCAACTTGCGCCCAGAAACTCTCAGTATTAAAACTCGAAAATAAATCCTTGCGCCACCCTACAAGAAGAATTCGCTTCCGCTTTTGAGGAACACCAAAATCAGTTGCTTCAAGCACCTGATATGTCATACTATAACCAATCTCATTGAATGCTGATTCAATAAGAGCCAACATAGAAGGATCCGACTCTTTCGGACCACTCTTCATTGTTGTAAGACCTGTTACATTTTCACCAATGAAGAATTTTGGTTGACTATTTTTCACAAAACGGACAAACTGGCGATACATCTGATTACGCGGATCAGTTGCTTTACGCTTACCCGCATTACTAAATCCCTGGCAGTTATGAACAACTGTATTCTCAATAATATAACTATTATCATTCGCAACTTCAAAATTATATACTGAAACCGGTTCTGTTGTGGCAGATAGAATTGTAATTTTCTGTGATGCTACCCACATATAATTACCTTCAATAAAGGATGATGTTGTTCTTTTCTTCTCAAGAAGGACTTCAACTTCATACGTGTCTCTCTGATTCACAATGCGGCATTCAATTACACATGTCTTAGGACGAACAGTACGATGAATAGAAGCAAGATGTCCTAATTTCATATAAAGACGCTGAAGACTGAACGCAAGATTATAAGAAACAGTTGTAATACGATGTCTCCCATCCTTGCGTATATTCCCATCTGCTGTCATATACCCATTGATAAATTCCTCAATAAGATTTGTCGGCGCATCGTGTACCCATTCAGGAATAATTTTTCCGTGCGCATACTTTCCAAACTGTTTCAAAATAGTATACCATACTACATCTGCGCATCCAAACTTCTTAGCCAATCCAGAATCGCATTTCTTATCTGTAATAGGAAGAATCTTCCGAATTCGCTCAAGAATTTCGGCTTCATCTTTATTATTTACCGCAAAACGAATCTTATGTGCGAGATTTCCAGTAGTAGATTTAGTAGTCTCCTCAATCCAACCGTCCCCTACAAAGTATCCCATCATAAACCACATATCGGGGTCATTTAATGTAAGTGTTACAAGACTCTTCTTAGACGCATTTACCTTCTTCTCAACTGTCATTTCAGGAATTATTGAATTGTTGTTAATAACCATTCCAAAATAATCGTCTTCAGTCAGTTGAGACGCATTCTTCCATATAGGCTCATTATATGAATATTCATACTTACGCGTATCACTATTCCATATTCTAGTTTTTTCCCTTACATAGAATGGATGTTCCTTTGTACACACGATATTATCAGGATGGTATTTGAGGTTAATTTCATACAAACTATCCGAGTAAAGTTTCTTTTGTAAATTGATAATCGGTTGAAACTTACCAGTATGTGTTAATAGTTTGTGTTGAAGAGTGACATCTTCAATAGACATATAACCAGCGTCTGTTAAGACTCGTGTTCCCGCAACAAAGCAGGGAAATCCCGCGAATACAATATCAACTTTATTTTTATACGTCACAAAGACTTCATCCGGAATTTTCGTAATATCATTATTCTTACTCTTATCCTCAATAAGAGTTGATTCAGGAAAATTCAGTAAATGTGTATCAATTGCGGGTTTCTTGAATTCGTTAAATGCTATAACTTTAAAACCGGCTCGTTCAAGTCCAAGTGTGTCACCGCCACATCCAGAAAATAGTGAAATCGCAGACATTTTTTGCTCTACTAGTGCAGTCCGGGGTGCAGTCAATCAATTTTTACCGCTACTTCAAATCAATCCGCAAATTACTAAATCCCGCGCCTTTTCCCCAACGAAGAATTCCCTTAAAGTTGAATCCGCCTTCACAAATAAACTGCATATTAATATCCAAATCCATCGTAATAATAACATCATTAATATTTGAGATTGTGAACTGAGGATACCACGCAACATAGAATTCACCTGTAAGGTCTCCGTGAATAGTCATCCAATAATCCTTTTGAAGTAGTGCTTCGTTCGCAATTGGAAGAACTTCATGAATTAATAACTGCCGGTCCTCTTCGGAAATATCAAATATCTTATTTAACTCTGCGCGTTTCTCTCGAAGGCTCGCCTTTGGACCACGTAATAAACGAACTGCTTTCTTCAACTCTTTCCCAAATAGGGTCTTAGGATCTGCTTGGACTTTGGCATCATTTTTGAACCAATCTTCAAATGTTGGAATTGGCGCTGAAAGATTAAATTCATTCTTTAAAGATTCTGATGCAACATACATAGTGTGCCAGGACTGTGCATACTTTCTGGCCAAAGTATATTTCTCACATCCTCCATTATGAAACTGGACACCTGCAGCCCAAGGAGTATCTGTTGGTTTAATTTGTGTATAATCCTTACTACCCTTATGCTCAACAGTCTTCCATTCCCCTACAGATAATGAATCAACTGGTCGAATGAGAATTTCAAGATCATAATGGGTTCCGCGAGATGTACCAATACGTTCTCTTGCATCAAGAATTTCAATATTAAACTTCTCCTTGAAGGCGGCTTTTATTTTAGATCCGCAAGGATTATTTGTGGTGATTCCACGGATAATGACACGAATATCCTCCACTTCATTGAGCGCAGCCTTATCTTTTGTGCGGGACTTTGTTGCTGCAACTTCCACCATAGGTGCTACATTATCTGGGACCTTAACCTCTACATTTTTAGATTCTATTCTCTTAAAATCAAGTGATAATTTATGAAATATGAGTGATAACTCATCATCAATAGACGACATTTTTTGTGTGGGATGGGTGTGTCTGTGTCTGTGACTTTAAAAAATATAGATAATGTGCTTCAATTTTTCTCAAAGTACCTTCAACTTGTAAGTACTCACCCACTTATCTGGCTCAATTTCACATTCACATTCATACCAACCATCAACAGTAGTTCTAGTTGAGTTCTCTTCCTTATAATGTCCGAGTGTGAAGTGTCCCATTGACCTATACGATTTTCCCTTACAGAATATTGTGTTGGAGGCTTTATTATATGTGCCGACCCACTCAGTTGTTAGTGATGATTTTTTGTGGCGAATACGCTGGCCGTCGGTGAAACATTCGGGCATATTTCGTGCTCCGTGCGCAAAGGGCTTTCGAGTTCTTGGTTGTGCTTGGGCTTGAACATCAAATATTTGTTGAAGTGTGGCGATGTTCTTCAGATAGCCTGTGTAGGGCTCTTTTGACGGCTGGGCGGCAATGAAATCTATATGGTCTTGAAATAGCATTTTTTGTGTTGTGGTTTGGATTGTTCTAGGGCCAGCAACCAGTTGTCAATTTTTTCGCGAGGCCTATAATAGTATTGCTGCGTCTCAGCAATGGATCTTCCAAATTCTATAGCCGACATAATTGATAAACGGCTGAATGTGGATAGTATGGCAAAGCGGGATCGCGGAGAAGTGTTTACGCCGCTTTCCTTTGTGGCTGAAATGTTTCTTGGGACTGGCAGCGCTAGTGTGAACATGGGCAGGACTCCCTGGGAAGGAAAAGGTCCCAGGGTCGGCGGTCTCCCCCTCAGTGTTCTTCGTGACCCGAAAGGAAAATGGGTCGACCCCGCAGCAGGTGTTGGAAACTTCGGAGTAGTCGCTTTCCATGTTCTCAACGAGTATCTCGCCACAGCAATGCCACAAGCAGCCAAACGACAGAAGCACATTATTGAAAATATGCTCTATTTCATTGAACTCGACAAGACTAATGGTGCTCAATTAAAGAAGGTTATAGGCAGCCTTTGTCCAGGCGCTGAACCAAATGTTCTCATCGCCAACACATTATCCTATAAGGGGAAAATGGATAAGTTGAAGACCGACCTCGGTTGTTCGGAATTTACAGTGGTTATGGGGAATCCTCCGTTCAATAGTGGTGGAACAAAACTCGAAGGAACAAAGCGGCTCCATGTTGATTTTACAGAATTTGGTTTGGAACTTTTGGCGCCTGGAGGTCGTCTCTTATTTGTTTGCCCTCCGAATTACCGCGAAGCCGATTCCGCAATGAATAAAGTTTTCAGAGACGGTCCTGGGGGGCATTTTGAATTCATTCGGATTATTGGTGCGGACAGAACGTTATTCTTGTTTCATATTCAGGCGCGGCTTGATATCTTTCAATGGGTAAACGGAAAGAGTGGAACTAAGACAACAATCCTTGACGAATACAATCAAGTCGCAGAGGTGTCCATAGATTTAGAAAAACATTTACCAAATTTCGGACACACTATATTTGAGAAGATTCAGAAGAAAGTCAAGACACTTGGTACGTTAGACCCATTCCCTTTTCGAACCACTGAATTTTCCACACTAAAAGCCGCAACATTTAAATGCACTGGAAAGAAATACAAGATTCTCCATTTAATAACCGCTGCTGGTAAAAGAGTTTACATAAATAACAAGCCACATCCCTTACAGACGCAAAAAAAGATATTTCTAAATGGCCTCGGTGTCCCTTATGTATATTATGATAAGAAAGGGGAGTATGCGCCTTCTCAATCTCCTGTTATAGTCTTAGAACCGACAGATGCGTTGGCGGCTTTTATGAAGAGCGCCTTCTTTAATTTTCTCGTCTGGGGATTACGAATCACTGGGAACAATAATTTACCTTATTTGTTTTCAATGGTTCCTGATGTTCGTTCTGGGGCCGGTTCGTTCACAAAGCCTGAAGATTTCGTGGCATTTTTCGGACTCACTTTGGCCGAAAAAAAGTTTGTGTTTGATTCTGATGAATTCAAAGATCCTGTTGCAGGTGAAAAGGATATTTTGGAGAATTGTGGTGGGGGGAAGAAGACACGGAAGGTGAAAAATTGAAAGGATTTTTCCTAATAGTTGATGCTATCTAAAATGAATTCCTTAGATACAACCCCTGTTGTAATCCAAAATGAATCTAATATAATGGAAGTCGGTCTACTACTACTATTATTTGTTAGTAGTATGATTGTATACTATATTAACGAATTAAAGCAAAATATTGTAAAACAAGAGAAATATATTGAAAATATTAACACAAATATTAACGAAAAGATTGATACTGTTTTGGAATTGTGTGAGCGATTAAATATTCAGAATATTGGCGCATATGATATAACTACTAATTTAGCAAATAATGTCACATCTAATTTAGAAAATATTACTAAATATAATTCAGAAATCTCTGTAATTCTTAATAAGATGTTATCAATAGAAATTCATAGAGTTGAGAAAACTTTACAACTCGATTATTTATTAGTCTAAAAATTGAAAATATATTAATCCGTAATTTTTTAGCGCAAAAATGACTGATATGTTTGCTGAGGATTTTGCAAGTCGCCCTCCATTCAAGAACTATATATATCTCTTATACCAAATTCTGTTTCAAATAAAGACAGATGAGACTTTCTTTAAAAACCATGGACACATTGTAAAGGACGAAATTGTATACTATATTCTTGAGATGAAATCTAATATCTTATATGAGAGATTTATTCTAAATATCCATTGGTTATTACCTGTTTTAGGGGAAAAAGTTATGAATCAAGATTATGGATTTGGTGGCAAAGAAGATTATGAAGTATGTGTATATGTAAATAACTGGATATTAGATGAAATAGGCTATCGTAATGAAATATGCCAGTGCAACTCTAAAGATGGAACTAAGAATTACATATGCTGGGAACGTAAAGGTATTGATTGTGATTGTCAGTTATACTTCAGATGTTGCGAATATGTTCATCCATTTAAAAATATGTAAAAAGATAACTATATAACAAAATGGATACACTATATCTAGTTGTCGGCGATGATTACGAATAGGAAGACATGAAGATGTTTAATAATAAAGATGATGCCATTGAGTATAGTAAAAAGTATCCTCAAATTCGTATTGAAAAGGGAACATTTTTAACACCAACATATGTGTATTATCAAAATGGTACATTAGTTGGAAAGTTCACAAATTAAGAAAGTAGAAGTTTAAAGTTCCTTTTGTTACTTATATTATTCAAATAAATGCGCATATATTCTAACAAGCAACTAACTCCGGTTCTTTGCGATGCATTGTCACGAATGGTTGAGTTTCCTAGAATGGGATTTACTAAAGATGATATGGTATACAAAGTAGATGTAAATACTGATTGTATTTCATTTTTTCGGACAAATATGTATACGAAAGCACCTATTGGCTTTAGTCCTGAATTTGTATCAGATTATAATGACAACAAGCAAGTTAAAGTATCGAAATTGGACCTGAAAACATATAACATGTGCGGATTTGGTGGAATATATAAAAATGCTATTCAGTTTCCCCCAGGATTAAGTCATGGAGATTTAGTATATGTAGATACAAAAAAGTTATCCTAATCTCTTTTTTATTTTTGCTTTTTTGTTTAAATCAGTTGCATCTGCGATTCGAGTCTACTCGGTATTGAACCAATCGGTTTCTGGCTTGGGACATTTCATGCAAATGCGGCTCAAGTCTGGTCGGTTTGGGTCCCAAGGGGATACTGGTCCCATACACTTTCCGCATACAAACATACCGTCATCAACTGGTTTGTAGGGTTCCTTCAACCCATCGCGAATGGCATCAATCATCTCTTTGGTGAAGACACCAACCATAAGAACCATCTTCGCTTTGTGGTGGCCAGACCTGTCAGTAAAGCGAACCGTCCGCTCCCCATCGCTTTCAAACTCTCCATGCTTTTGAGCAACATAATGTAGAGAAATCTTAACGAAGTTATATACCGCCTCATCAGCAGGTGAAAGTCCTGAATCGTAAAGGTCGTGGTTCTCGAACACCATGAACTTGTAGTCCATCATCTTGTAATTCGGTGTTGGGTAGTAAACTGTCTCACTTTTTTCATCGAAACCGCGAGTCATCGACTGGAGCCCCTCAATCGCATTAACAAGCTTGTTCTTAGCGGAGTAGTAACAGTATTCTCCAGCAGCCTTACCCTTGCTATAGTGAATAATGATCCCTCCATCACTCTTAAACTCAGCACAGATACCCCATGGCTCCCTATTAACTAGACTGTTGATGTCACAAGGCTCCTCCCACCAAGTCGTGACATCTCCCTTGGTTCGCGACACACAGTTGCGAACGTTGTTCTCATACTTATTTTTAGGAACGTAGACTGCAATGAACCACTTGTATACAGTTCCGTCTTCGGTCTTGATGGTGTAAGTTGTATTGTCATCCATCCCCTCGTACACAGCATCTCCGAGAGGATGAACTGGCACTAACTCAGGAGGGCCATAATACGTCTTGTTCTTGTAGTCGCCGACGCGGTTCTCGGTGGTTTGGAGGCGGGTCTTAAACATTTTTGTTTCTAGTATGATGGCATGGCGAGGCAGGGGTTTCAATTTTTTTTATTATGAATGTGTATTTATAAATGTCATTGACTCACCTGAACATAATAAATGAATATTTCTACGGATTTTATCATCATCCCAACTCCACCATTGTAATTGTAACAATTTATCTATGACTTCTTTTGTAAACCTATATTTAATAAGTCTAGCTGGATTACCTCCATATATTGCATATGGAGGAATATTAGTAGTTACGTGACTATTTGCAGCAATAACTGCTCCATCGCCAATTGTTACACCACTCATTATAGTTACACTTTTTCCTATCCATACATCATTAGATATAATAACATTACCTTTAGATATTGGATGGCCTATTCCATGATGTGGAAATGTATTTAAATGTATATGTCCAAAAGGATATGTTGTAATCCAATCAGTCCTATGATTACCACCTGTAAATATAGTTACATCTGGAGCAATTGAACAAAACGATCCTATTTCAATATTATATGGCTCTCCAAAATTACCTTCTGCAATATTTCCAGTACCATATGTATATTTACCAATCTTTGTAATTGGCATAATATATATATATAAAGGAATATATTTAAATCATTTAACTTTTACATTAAATGGTATAGAGATTATTTTGTAAACATCTGGAGCTGAGAATTAAACCAAAAAATTGAAAATATTTTTCCCTTCTAGTTACAGCATCCAAAAATGAAGCCAAAGCCAAATCAAAAGTTAAAGTACACGCCAGTAAATATGAATAATATGTTCACATATGCTTCTAAAGAAGATTCTAAACCAGAGCCGGCATATATGACACAAAAAGACCAAGAATGGTTCCGTTATTTTGGAATTGACGGAACCTGTCTTGAACACGATCTTATCCGCTGCGGTATTTGTAGAAGATTAGCGACTTATCAATGTTTCTCAGCACTTGAAGAATAATTTTGGATGAACTTATATAGGTATTTATTCAAATTTAATATGTCTAAAATTTAGGGTTTCTATCTTTTCAAAATCAAAATGTGTGAAAACAAAATTCTTAGAGTTTTCCACATTTTCTTTCTTTTCAGCTATACTAAAATCGGGACACGCTTGATAATCATATATGAGTTCATCCAAAAAATACTCGGTCTTCAGTAATTTACAGATTTCTTTTGACCATATCGCATCTTCTCCGTGAGACCTATCAGGAAACTTTACTGATGCTGCAATATCTGCTCTAACTTGACTCAAATGGCATATAGGTTTACATAGTCGTTCAACTGTATCAATCCATTCAGTATTTTGTAGACTAATTGTCCCAAGAGGACCTATTGGGCGTCCATAGAAAATAAATCTATATTTCCACCCAATACAGTCATATATGTCTTTTTCAAGAATCGGTAAAAGAGCTGATATATAGTTATCAGACACGGTATCATCGTCATCAATGAAACAGATATATTTGCCAATAGATTTCTCAATAAGAATATTTCGCTTCTGACCTGTTGTTATCTTAAAGTTATCTTCAGCAATAATAATTTCAACAGAAGTTTTCCATTTAGAAGTAGCAAGTTGATTGTAAAGACTTTCGCAGAGCCGCCGCAAAAATTCTTTCCGCTGCGGAACTGTACAAATTAATATTGATAAAAGCATTATTAATTTGTATATGTTGGAAGCCCTTATATAGATATTTACTTTAGATTCCAGTGAGACATTTTGCCACCATCTAGAGTCTCAAGCCCAAAATTAATAATTATTAATACCCAAAAAGAGTTCCTGCTCGTCCACCATAAATTCTCAAAATATTGTAAGTTTCAACCCACGGTCTTACCCATAATCGCGGCGCACTCCCATCATCTTCTCGTGGAAATGTAAGTTGAAGATCCCGCTTTGTAATCTTATCATAATTAGCCTCACCCATTATTCGAGTCCTATCCGTAATACCGTGTTGTAATCCAAGTGAAATGTTATAGTAATACCGATTCACCCAAGGAGATTTTTTCTGTTCAAGTGACGGAATAATGGAACGGAAGAGCGCAGGATTCGCAGTTGAAAGTTTCGTCAGCCGTCCTTCATACTGTAAAGCGACAGTTGCGACTGGTTCAGAATCAAAATAGTCTGGCCAAAAACCGGGTTTCAATGGCGATGGATATAACGGATTCAAACCATCAGCATCAGGCCACCAAGGTTGGAACGCATTAGAATCGCCACTAATATATTTGGTCGCAAGAAAGTGAGCATTATAAGCCGGCGCTGTCCAAGGCTGACAATAGAAGAAAATATCCCTTACAGGATTTGGTGTTTGAATATCTATTTGCGCTTGGGGCAGACCCTGGGTGTCAAGTGCTTGTAGTGAATAATGCTGTGTTATTGGGAGAGTTATGTCAGCAATACGGAAACGATTCGCCTCTGGCGCGTCCAGGTAAATATATTCTGCAAGAAGGTATGTGTCACCGAGGGTCGGTTGTTGCTGCCCTGCGAATGGATTCGTGAACGCAGACCCTTCAGTATCTCCTCTAAGGGTTTCAGGGAGAGACGGTGTAGTTGACATAATATTACGTGTGACTGTATTACTCGTTAGTATATCTGAAGTGTAATAGTAGTTACAGAGCGTTGTATTATTAATAGATAATGGAATTGTGTAGAGTGATGTGAAAGGGCGGAAATTAAATTGTAGGCGGATTTCATCTGCTTGTATAGCGTCCACAGGGAGCGCAGCAGCGGCGTCTCCGCGGCAGAAGAAGAATGGGAGTGGTGTAGCAGTTACAAGAGGATTACTAAGAGGGTTAAGATAGGCGAAATTATCTGTTGTTGTGTAATTGCTTGTAATTACGTAGGAATTACTTTCATATGTATAATATGGTGTCTGTGTAATAACTTCATTTGAAAGGAGATTTGAAGAGTATGTGTAATTGGAGAAGTAATTTACGTAGGGGTTGGATTGAAGAGCATATGTAAATGTATAGTTTGAGGTATATGTGTAGTTTGAGGTATATGTGTATTCTGTGCTTGGATATGTAAAATATAATTGTGCCTGAAAATTAGAGAAAGTTACAATTCCTGTTGTTGTTCCCCTAAAATAATACATTAGAACGCGAAAGTTCCTGGTATTTGATACATTTACATTAGAAATTACCTTTATAAACTCAGGTTCAAGTGATGTTGGTGGTAATGTATTTAAAAATATGTAATTAGGAGAAAGATCTAATATAGGTGGTGTGTACGGGTAACCTCTTAGTCGAGATTCTATACGATCGTTTGAATTTGTATTGAAATTATTAGTTACTATTGAAAAATTATAATTTAAAGTAACATTACAACCTACTAAATAATCGGAGAGAGGAATTGGAAAAGTATATACCCTAGAAGAAGTATTATTATTAATAGGAACTGTTACTACAGTTTGATTAAATATAATATTACTATATGTTTTCATGTTATTTGAAGTTACACTTGTCAAATTTGAAGTAACACTTGTTAAATTCGAGCCTGTTATAACTAACTCAAGATTAAAACCCGTATTTGATGTAATAACCAGATTTGAAGTTGTTTCATAATAATAATTCCAGAAACTTTCTGTAAGAAAATTAAGATTCGAAGTGACAATTAAATTTGAGGACCTTGTAACACTTGATGTTGTATTTGTCTCATAAATATAGTTATTATCTTGTCGCGCAATGAGGCGATTAACAACTGGCACTTTTTCCAACGGACTATTAAATTCGTCGAGGACTTCCATTAATTGCCCATCAAGACGTTCAATACGCGCACCACCAATTTGGAGTTCTGCTGACTCAATAAGTGCGTGACCAATAGAGTTTGTCCAAGATGGATAATATTTAGAAATATTTGAAGTGTATGTGTAATATGGAGTTTCAACAATATTTGAGGTAAGATAATCAAATGTTAGACTATATCGTAGATTTGATACATTAACATCAGGAATATCTGGGTCTATAAAGAAATTAAAGATAGAATTAGCTGATTCTGTTAAATTAACAGTTATTACTTGTTGAAATTCTGTTTGTAATGTTGTAGGAAAATTACTTGTAGCATCAATATAAAAACTACCAGGTTGTGATAAAGTATAATTACTATTTTGGATATTTATAGCATATGCGGAACTAGGTTCTGAAATATTATTTAAATTTCCTGAAAAATTCCAATTCAATGCTATATTTGTATTTGATTCATTATTAACATTATTTGGTAAATAAATAGAATATGTTGAATTACTACATGGTATATTACTGGAAATATAAATATTTGAACTAAACGTTACTGTATTCCAGACAGTATTTGAAGCTATATTTAATTGTGGAGTAACTACACTCATATCTATAAAATTTGAGGATGTAGGATAATTCGTAATTAAATACAGACGCGACAAGAGATGTCCCTTCTTGGGAAGAGGGATTGTCGCATTTTGTCCAAAATTGGGCGGTGTATTAAAATCAAGACGCACCCATTGCGTCGTAAATCTGCCTGAGGGCCTGAAGACCTTCTGAAAAAATTTTACCGATGGTTGTGGTTGTTTTTGCTGGCTTTGTTGGGCCTCCCCGCTGTGGTTAAAGGTCTCATTTAACCGCTCGTTTTGTGGTCCACTATGGACAATTCTCAAAAGAGATGCCACCATTAGTCTCTAATTGTTGTCAATTGTTTAGACTCATTAATCTACAGAGCGAAGCCAATTCATCTCTCTAAGGGTCAATGAAGGAGTCTCAAGAACAATATCACGCCCAGTAATATTCGCCAAATCTGCGAAAGTCGTCAGCGACTCCTTATTATGCGACCAAATTGTACCATCCCCTACAGGCATATGTCTATCAACTTTCGCATTATAATCAACCTTCGAATCATTCAAGTGGAACATTGTTGCGCGATCATCCGGTAGATCATCAAAGAGTTTCACAACTTGCCGCGTGTCGCGCATATCCGTTAGACCTGCTGAGTGGGCGTGGCAAGTATCAATACAAATTCCTACACGGTGCGAGTCAGTGAGGTCCATCAGTTTTTGGAGTTCCGCCATACTCTTGCCGAGTTTCGACCCCTCCCCTGCGCAGTTCTCCAAATACAGTGGGCTTGAAATATTCATAGAATTCAGTTGGTCCGCTACGTGTTCAAGAGAGCCATTTGCGCCAATATGAAGAATAGTCCCTGTGTGGGTTGGTGAGATCTGCGCAAGAGTATCCAAATACTTCTGAAGACACGCGCGACCTGGGGCGTACTTTTCAGGGTTCGCGAGATTGATAACAT
>Ga0214919_10003065_pt1 | contig 25655 bp, 18 predicted proteins | sample LL1503_MetaG_FD_177994 | JGI IMG/M metagenome (GOLD analysis project Ga0214919, IMG submission 177994) | Freshwater microbial communities from Lake Lanier, Atlanta, Georgia, United States - LL-1503 | ecosystem: Environmental > Aquatic > Freshwater > Lake | place: USA: Georgia | collected... | reverse complement strand
TCTTTTTTTTCTTTCTTGTCTTTTTTTTTTTTTATTTTGTTCCATATATATTATTCTTAAGAAAAAAAATTTATATTGATTAAAACTAATATAACTTTTTTTAAAGATTCTGTATTTTCCTTCGTAAACTCCGGAGTATAACCTTAAACTTACGCTAAAGCTTCAGTTTACTACATATTTTTCTAAGTTTATGAATAAATTCTCCTATAAATTCATTGTATAAAATTAAAATTTTTATTAAATGCACTTAATACAACAAAAGTTAAAGATTATATTTAAATTTAAAATATTTTTAAAGTTAAATGATTTATAACTATTTATAATTTTTACACTATGATTAATACTATTGATTACAATGAATTTATCTGTAGATAAAGAACTATTTTCCGGAATGTATGTGAAGGAAAATATGTAGTAAACTAAAACTTTAGTGTAAGTTTATGGTTATACTCCGGAATGTATGTGAAGGAAAATAACCATAAACTTACCTAATTTATAAAAAATTGGACATTTTTTTCATAAATAAGATATAATTGCATTTTTAAGTAAGGCATGGTAAGACTTGACCCTGAACTTTATTAGTGTCCTGTTTTGGATGGGTTTACACCTTTTATTTTTTTATTTTTTTAAATATCTAATTCTTTAAATATTTCACTTTTAGTGTTAGGAATAATGAAGAGTTGCGAATACCTTCTAAAAATTCTTCTATAAAACAATATTGTTTTATTTCACATTTAGGATGAATAATCATTAACGTTTGATCTCGTTTCATTAATATGTCTTTAAGTACTTTTATTTATTATAAAATATAAACTGTTTCATTTTTTATAAATTAGGTGTAAATATTTTTATGGTCAAGTTTTATTAAATATTAATTCTATTTGATTATATTCAGGTGTATTTTCCTTCGTAAACTCCGAAAAATAGTTCTTTATCTACGAATAAATTCTCCGATAAATTCATTGTAAATGGATATAAAGTTTTAAGTTAAAATATAGACTAAATTACTTTTAATGTGAAACGTGTCATAAAATTACGATATGTATCTAAATTGTTATGTACTTTTGATATATCAATTGTATGATATGTATGTACACTTTTTATTGGTTTTGATAATTTTGTATGATTCGAATGTTGGGTTTGTAAACTTATTGGTGTTGGTGTTGGTGTTATTTTGATGTTTTCTGATTCTTGGGATTGGTTTTGGGTTTCTTTTTGTAAACCCATTGGTATTGATGTATTATTTTTAGCTAATGTTGGTAATTTATTATACAAATATGGTATTAATTTATATTGCAATAATGGTATTATATCACTTGCTTTTATATTCTCTTTTTTATGCGCTATTTTTTCTAATGTTTTTTTTGTAGTACTTGTATTTAGCTTGGTTTCATCTTCTGTAAGTCTTTCTTTAAAATATTTATGAAATTTAGTCTTTAGTGTCTCCAATATATTTTCTGGTGATTTTTTTTCACTAATTTCTTGATTTATTTGATTTATCATATTTTGTGCTACTGATATATGTTTACTATTTAAGTTGTTTGCACGCGCTATAATACTATTAGTGTTTATTTCAGTTTTACCATTATAATTTAATGCAGCTCTCAAAAAAGCATTTTTTCTATATTCTGTATTTAATTTAGATATTATAATATCTAATTTATGTGCTAATTTTTTTCTTATTTCTTTATTAGTAGTAGTTGTATCTTTTATAAAAGGAATAACTGTATGGTAATGAACTCCACATGGATTTATTAAAAAAATATAATCCTCTGTCATTGAATTATCAGATGGTCCTGTTTTTGTAATGTCAAAACTACCCTTATTATTTTTAGTTATTATATATATTTTAATATTATATTTTTTTTTTAATAAGTCCGTAAAAATTTCGATTAACGGTACATTGTTACGCATTAGTTGAGCTTTAATGTTTTCAGCTTCTTCCCCAAGTTCATTATAGATTCCTGAATGATTTCTAATATGTTGTTCAACATATGAAAATTTAAATTTTTTTGTATCTTTTAATGACTCAGTTAATTGATTAAATTCAGGATTTTTAATAGTTGTTAAAAATATATATAATGAATTAAAAAAACAATAACCATCCCCACTAGAATTGATAAAACATAGTTTATACTCATTATCTATACTCTGAAATATTAAATTAAGATAAAATTTAAGTATTTTATTATTTTCTGTTAATTTACCGCCAGGCATCATCATATCTAAATATTCATTTAGACCATTTGAAACAAAATACCTTGCAACATTTATATTTATTTTTTTTTTTTTATCTCCAAATATATTAATATATGTAGGGTTTACACATTCTTCTGCTAATCCTAAATCAATTGCTTGTTGGCGTGTTTTATACATATCCTTTCCTACATTTGATTCTGGTATTAATTCTGTATATTTGGCTGCTATGTTATTTGGTAAAGTCCCTATATATATTTGTTTTTCCGTATTATCTAAATCCATAAAATTTTCTTTACTCATATATTGTGTTGTATTAGGAATTAAATTTATATATTGTTGTGTTTTTTTTAAATTTTCAATTTTACCTATAAATTCTGCTCTTTCTGCTTCACTTAATTCTATAAAATGTTGTTTTTCTTTTTCACTTAATGCCATTATATTATTAGTTTAGAAAATAAATTTAATTTAAAATAAATTTCTCAATCAATTTTATCCATTCATTTTGAACTTCTTTATTTTCATCAGTATCAATATTTGAATTTATTACTAATTTCTTATCAGTTAAACAATTAAAAATCATATCTTCATGATATTTGTGACATTGTTTTAAATAGTCAATTGAAATATTATTTTCTCCAGTTCTATTTCTCTTATTTATTCTAAAATAACATATATCAGGTTCAGTTTTTAAATAAACTACTTTTTGAATTTTTTGAATATCAATAAAGTGATCAAACCAATTTAAATATATTTGATATTCAACATCTTCTAATTTATCATTATCGTATAACATTTTAGCAAAAACATATCTATCTGTATTTAAACATCTTTCTGTAATAATAATTGCATCTGGATATTTTTCTATAGTTCTTTTTAATAAACTTAATCTAGAAATATATGCCATCATTTGAAATGCAAATGAATATTTTTCTTGATTATCATAAAATTTAGATAATATTGTAACATTATTTTTATCTTTAATTTTTTCCCATTCATCTACTGGTTCTTGTAAAAAAATAATTTTATTATTTTCACTAAAATATTCCTTCAATACTTTTAAAATTGTTGATTTACCTGAACCGATATTTCCTTCTATTGATACAATTGTTGACATTAATTATTATATATATTATTATATTAACTAATCTTTATATTATAATAATATTTTTCAATTTTTTTTATTATTTTTTACAAAATTATACTATACAATTAATTTATCGGAGCATTTATGCGTAGATAAAGAACTATTTTCCGGAGTTTACGAAGGAAAATACCATAAACCTTTTGGGTTATTTATAATATTTAGTAAACATAATATTTAACGCAAGATTAAGGTTATTTTTTTAAAATATTTATTGATAATTTTATTGTGTTTTAATATTACATAAAAATGTTAATATTTAGGAAGGTATGTTTGTAGAAAACCTAAGTTTTCTCGTTTTACGCTTTTTTTTAATATAAAAAATTTATATATATATTATGATTAAATATTTTCAAATATATGGAGAACGCTGTTCTGGAACTAATTTTTTAGAATGTGCTATAAAAGAAAATTTTGAAATAGAACATACATCACTATATGCTTGGAAACATTTTTTTGGCCATTATAAATTTAAACAAACTGATGAAGAAAATGAAACATTATTTATAGGTATTATTAGAAATCCAATAACATGGATTGATAGTTTTTATAATGCTAAACACCATATTCCTAGACCCAATAGAAAAAATATAAAAAGTTTTTTATTAAATCAATTTTATAGTGTGTATGGTGATGGAAATGAAATAATGGAAGATAGAAACATGATAACTAATGAACGATATGGTAACTTATTTGGTATGAGAAGAATAAAAAATAATTATTTAATGAATGATATGAAAAATAATGTAAAACATTTTGTTTTAATACGTTATGAAGACTTAAGAGACAATTATGATACTGTTTTAAATTTTCTTAAAAATAAATTTAACTTAAAACAAAAAAATGAAAAAGAATATGTTAAAATATTAAATTATAAAGGTAAACAACAAGCATTATATGAAAAAAAACCTGTTGTATTAACTCAAAATATAATAGATTTAATTAAAAAACATATTGATATTGAACAAGAAAAAATATTGGGTTATAGTTTATAAGTTTCTTGATAAAAAAATAACTATTTTTTATTTTTTATTTTGTGAGTACTATTCATATCAGACACATAAATTAATTCATTACAACATGAACATAATTTTGGTTCAATAACTGTTAAATATATATTTATTTCTTTCCAAAATTTTTTGTAAAAACGTTTTAAACATACACTATTTATTGTATAAACATCAAAATAATCATATATCAAAATGTAATTGCTATTTTTTTCTAATAAATATTCGATACATATTGTTAAATCACTTTTTAATTTATTAAATAATGGTGTAGCATCTTTTTCATTTCTAAACATTTTAATCATCACTTTATCAATAAATATATCAGATGTATTTGTTTTAGTTAGATACAAAATGAGTGTTGAAATACTTGGATATGGTAAATTATTTTTTTTTGCCATTAATAAATCATCGTAATCTTTTGTTAATTGAAAAACAAATATATTTAGAATCTTTTTGGATAATATTTTTATATCTTTTATATATTCAAAAAAAACAGATATATATAACTCTTCATCACATAATATACAAAATATTAAATTTAGTAAATTTACTAAAAAAAAATAGTTAGGTAATTCTTCAATAAGTGATATAATTGTTTTTGGAAAATCAATATATAATTTCATAAAAACCAATAAAATATTCTTATATTTTTCTCTATTTTTAAAATATATGTTATTTATATTTTGATAACATATTTCTATATATATATTTATTATATATGTAGGAACTTTTTCTTTTAAAGTTAAATTTAATATATGTGTATAATCATACAAATTTAGCTTTGTTTGATAATATTCTTTATTAAACATTAATTGATCAACAACATTTTTTTTTAAATCAATACATTTGCTGAATGACATTTTGCATGAGTAAATGTTTTGATAAAACTTTATTAAATTTATATAAAAATCATTAATAATATTAAAAAATCAATTTTTATCTAATATATCATTTAATACAATTAAAAGGACTATTAGAATTAAAATTAAATAAGTATGTATTGGTATTTTTTCATCTAAAATAAATTTTGAAAATAATGTAACAAATATAAACGTTATAATTAAATATAGACCATTTATTATCATAATATTCATATTTTTACCCAAATAATAGAAAATAGGTATTTTTATACCATATGATATTAAACCTAAAAATATGGATATTATATATATATATATAAATTTAATTTTATTTTGTTCACCTATTCTAAAATAGTAACTCGCTAATGTATAAAAAATAGATGCAAATATAGTACCTATTATAAATAAACTATACATAATTGTTTTATTCATATATAATAAACAAAGTTTTAATTTTTATTAAATATATTTAAAAATAATAAAAGGTAAATAGCAATGAATCTACGCTATTTTCTGTATTTACCTTCTAGTATGGCTCTTTGGAAAATAACCTTAAACTTACAATAAAGCTAAAGTTTACTATATGTTTTTTTACTTATTTATACTTAAAACCTAAATATAAAAAAAATGATTTTTTTATTTTAATTATATTAAAGATTATATTAAAATAATATAAATTCATAATTTATGCAAACTGAACAATCATTTGAACTCACAAATAAAGGTATAAAAATTGGTAATATTGACATTAATTATGATAATGTTAATAAAAAATCAATTGATTTAGAAAAAACAATATTTAATAAATACAAAATTTCACAATATATTCAATTATGTGATGTAAATATAGAAGAATTCACTCTTTTTTTTGAAAATACTATGAATAAATATGATCTTTTTAAAAAAAAAGAATTAAATACACCACAAAAAGTAAATGAATATATTAATAATTGTCAATTTTTATATTTATTACAATGGTTTAATATCATTCAAAATAATGGAGGATTTTCTTTTTTTAAAGTATTAAATAATAATGTTATTATAGATGATTGTGTTATTGTTGATATAACAAATAACAATAAAAAACTTTCATCTGAAATTGATAAAGAATTACGTGGTATTGAATTATATAAAAATTTAACCAAACAAAATAAACAAAAAATTATTGACACGTTATATGGATATTTAAGTGAATTTAAAGAAATACTATATACCATACATAATGATACATATAAAAATTTTGTAGTGTCTGATTTTTTATTTTTATTAGCAAATAGTTTGTATAATAAAAATAATATTATTGGTTTATCATTAATTTCATCTGAAATTCATCAAAAAGTATATGAATTAAATAATGAACAAAAACAATTTTTATTTGATGATTCTGAAAAAATAAATAAATTATGGGATAATAGAATAATTAAAATACAATCAAAACTACGTATAATTGTTTTATATTTATTTATGAAACGGAATCCGCACTTATTTTTTTAAATTAGTTTTCATAATGAATTTATCAATATGTATTTCCATTCGTAAACTCCAATAAATAAAATTTTAAAATATATGATCTAAAATATCATTTACACTTAATTTGGAAATTTTTTTATTATTAATTATTTTATAAGTAGAAATAGGAAGTTGAGATTTTTTTAAAGAAGTATCATTACTAAATTCATGAGAAAAATTGCGATGAATCTACGCTAAAGCTCCGATTCTTTTCTGTATATTCTTCATATATATTTTCGTTTATTATATAATTTGCTATTTTATATATTCTATGATAATTTAAATGATCTTCGTGTAATGTACTATTATTATTATCTGGAAATGTAAAATATGGATATTTATATACATAAGTATTAAATTTAGAAAAAATATAATGATCAGATACCATTAAATCATTTTCATCACATACCCATAAATTATTTTGTTTTAAATTATTTAGTTTTTTATTAATTCCAATATGATTAACTAAATATGATATTGCACTCCATTCATTATTCCATTTTTTATATAATGGTTTATTATCAATATAAACTGAAAAATAACCTAACATTATAATATCCCAATCATTTGGCGCTTCATTAATAATTGTTTTTAAATCTTTATTCCAGTATTTTATAAAATCTAATGATAAATCATCTTCACATATTAGTGCAATATTATATTTATTTTCATTTTTATTAGTCATACAATATTTTTCAATTACTGATAAATGTGATAATAAAATAGCATATTCTTTATTATTAAAATTTGGATAAATTCCATTTTTTGCATAAAAATATTGTGAATTAATATTTAAATTTATAGAACCGTCGTATGCAATGAATCTTTCATTTTGAATATCAATTTTATTTAATATTTTTTCCATTAATTTTTTTCTATTTTTTGAATTTTCCATATTTATCCAATATATTTTATCAATATTATTGATTAATTTTAATTTTTCGGAATATTTATCTTCTTTATCTAAAAAAATAAAATTATTTATTAATACTCTTCGAATTAATAAATTATATATAGTTATTTTATTAAATATATATTCAATATTTAAAATATTCAATTTGTCGTAATCTATATTTTTAAAAGAAAATAAGATACAATTATTTATAATATGAAAATATTGACTAAATGAATAATCATGTATTTCATTTAATATAAGATATTCAATATTATTAGATGATGTATCGTAATTTAATTCTAATAAACATTCATTGCATTTTTGTTCTTTTCTGTATTTTCCTGAGTTTGTGAAGGAAAATAGCGATGAACCTTCATTGCATTCAGCTTCTTTTCTGTATTTTCCTTCGTAAACTTCGGAATATAGCGATGAACCTTCATTACATTCCGCTTCTTTTCTGTATTTTCCTTCGTAAACTTCGGAATATAGCGATGAACCTTCATTACATTCCGCTTCTTTTCTGTATTTTCCTTCTGGATTATTTTGATAAAAATCAAAAATAGAATATATAACATTATAATTTTTAATAGAACCTATTAATGAATTATCATTAAAATATATGATATTATTATTTAAATACTGATCTAATGGTTGTAATAATAAAGTTCTAAAATCTAAATAAATACCACCATAATCATATAATATCTTATATATTATTGCATTTTCATATTTTTTATATAATTTTTTAGGAATATTAATTTTTATTAATGTGATATATTTATTAATTTTATCCCATAATATTCCAGAAGGTATATTATAATAATGGATATATATTAAAGGGTTTTTGTAAATCTCAATAACAGATTTTAATGAAAAATATTGATATTTTTTTAAATCAGAATCATCAATATATATATAATGAAATATTTTAGGTATTATATTTAATTCCATATTATAATATAATTATTTCTTAAATAATTATATTTTACGAAATTTTTTTAGTAAGTCTATGGATTATCTTTATATTTTGGATTTATAAATAAGTTATGAAACACTATTTATACAGAAAAGAATCGGAGCTTTAGTGTAGATTCATCGCTATACTCCGAAGTTTACGAAAAAACATACAATATTGATACATATATCAAATAATTTTTTATTTTATAAGAAATGTATTTTCCTTCGTATACTCCGGAATATAGTTCTTTATTTATACTGCATTCCAATAAATTCATGTATATATAAGTTCTTCAATATTTTTTGGACAGTTATGATTAAAGGAAAATAAAATGAATTTATGTGTAGATAAAAAATAGAGTAAAAAAATTGATGGTTTAAATTCACTGATAATAAAGTATAAATGGCATATTATATCCTTATTTTCTTGCAAAATGGCAGATATTTTTATTCCATTTTGTGCTATTAGTTTTGGCGCTATTATGTTTATTAAAAACAGGACTAATGCAAAATTGCTTAAACCAGATGAAAAATCTAGTGTAGCAAATTTATCCATTTTTTGCAGAGCATTAAAATTCTGTAATACAATGGAGATTTTGTGTAGTTTAGATAATTATGCAGGCTCTCTGCATGGAATACACGGTCTAAGTGATGCTGTTGGTTATCACATATCCAATAATGTCTATACGACATTTACGGTTAGTTTGATAAGTCGACTGATCGATTTCGATTTTGAGATAAATAGTATAGACCCATGTTTCATGGATATAATTCTACGAAAAACTTCTGGAGTGAAGTTGCTTTTAGAACTTCAGGAGTTGGGGTACACGAGATTCAATGAAATGGCTGGTGAATATTCACTGGATGGAAGAGAAACATGGTTGCAGCTAAATTTCATGTACACACATGGAATAATTGAGCAAAAACCAAATGAACTTCTAGTTTATACCATATATCGTATTAAATCTGGATACGACAGTGACCAAGTTCTCGATTCTAACAGTATCAAGCGCATGGTGACCATTTATTCACAACTTGATACGATAAAATCATGGAAGTTAGCATTTAATATTAGAAGGTGCGTTCGTAAATCACTCAATCAACGATTTGAACACTGTGATACTATGCATGCGGTAAAATCCACGATATTGGAAGTCTTCGGTAGAGACTTATGTTTCGAAGAAGAAAATCCTGATCCAATGGTATTTCAGTATGACTTCAGAAACATGCATAAGGTCATATTTGATTATTATGTTATGTTTGTATATTTATTTCACAATAACATAATTGATTACAAATTGGGTGCCAAGATGTTATTGGCAACCTTTTGGGACGGTGTATTGAGTAAAGCATGTAACGATGCTATTATTCAAATAATACCTTCCTTTTCATATTCTGAGTTTGTAGATAAGTGTTATGACGCACTTACTCATTATTATGAAGGTCATGATTATATTAATTTTATTACACGTAATAAAATCAATATTTCATGTCACATGGAAGTATATTCTAAGTTATTGCCGTATGAAAAAGCAAGTTATCAATCGGTATATCAGATATTGATGAAAGACGATATACAGAAAAAAATATATCTTTTTTCTCAATTAACTGATTCGAATGAATGTATGGTATGCTATGATAAATTATCATTAGATAATATTGCATTCTATAAATGCGATCATTATTTATGTGTTAATTGTTATAGATCTTGGAACAAAAAATGTAATCAAATACGGTGTTACATATGCCGTTAAGCTAACTTTTCATTATAAAAATAAATCTAAACATTGGTTGCTGTAAATATATTTATTAAAATTTTCATTTATAAAATTAATATTATTATTTTTTATTTCATTATATGTTTTTTCATTATTCGTTATTGAAATCATTTTTAAAATAGAATTACTAATACTATTAATATTTTCATTAAATAAATTACTCATTGATTTTATATTATTGCAAAATTTACAATTATTATGAAATTTTATTTTACATGATACTGAAAATGGTATAATTACTTCTATATTATTATAATCATTAATGATATTATAATTATTTTTAAAATCATTATTATTTATAAAATAACCAATATTATTTAATTGTTGATAATAATTTTTTATAAATAGTGTATTTTCTTCAAACTTTTTTATATTAGTATATGGATAAATAATACCATTTATATTATCTTTTATTAATTCATGATTTCCACCAACATCGCTACAAACAATTGGAAGCCCATAATTCATCCCTTCTATAATATTGTAAGAGCAACCTTCTGACACAGATGGTAAAATGATAAAATCAAGTATATTATAAAATTTACTAACATCATTTTGATAACCCTTAAATATTACATTATTATTCAAATTATATATATTACATAAATACTTTAAATAATTATCATAATATTCTGTATGTGTTCCGATCAAATAAAACTTATAATCAGGATGTTTATTGAATACCTTACATAAAGATATTAACAACATTGGAATATTTTTATCTTCGCTAAATCTAGATATTATTCCGAATGATTTATTTTTAGTTGATACAATAGAATCTTTATTTATATCAGAATAATTTATTAATTTAAAAAATTTATTTTTTTCAATATTTAATAATCTAGATATTTTTTCAATTGAATAGTTATTTACAGTAATTATTTTAAAAAAATAATTATGATATTTCTCTATATGTGAATTAGAAAAAGCAACATCACTGTGTGTTATAAATATTATTTTTGAAATATTATTAATTAATTTAATATTTTCGTCATCAAATGGAATAGATGAATTGAATATTATATAGTCTGGACGATATTTTGTAATATATTCTATATTAAATGAATTTAAATGTACAATATCTTCTTTTATAATAATATTAAACTTTTTATTTCCTAAATTTTCATTTGATAATGGTACTATATTTACAATAAATCCTAATAATTTATAATATTTATACATATTAATTATAAATTGATTCCCTCCACCTAGACTTAATGATGGAGTAAAAATAATAATTTTAAAAGTATGATTAAATATATATTTTTTATCAATTTTAATTAAATTCTTATTAATATTATTTTTTAAATTATTTAATATATTGAAATCATTTATATCTCTTATATCAATTAATGAACTTCTTTCCTCAAATTCATTTATAGATGTTCTTTTTAATTCATAAAATAATGGGTAATTATAAATATATTTTTTTTCGTGTTGACAATTATTTAAATATGGTTCTGTATATTCACATGTATCACCATCATACCAACAAAAATTATTTTTATAAGAAAAAATTCTAAATTCATTATAATAAGAATTAATGTTTAAATAAAAATTATTATTATTTTCAAATAATGTATTTCCTGTAAACCATATTGCAAATTTATCTTCTCGATTTTTTACATTTAAATTATTAACCAATTGTTTAAAATTATTTTGTATACATATAAAATCTGCATCCCATTTAAAAACATTAATTCTTGATACTTTTGATAAACACCAATTGTAAAAAGTTCCCAATGTATTTTTATTATTATTTTTTATTGCATTTTGATGTTCAATACCCACTTTAGAAACATTTATATTATATTGATATAATTTAATTTTATTATTATTTTTAGCATATGTTTCTACTAAACTATATGTTTTATCTGTACTATTATTATCAACAAATATAATTTCATCAACTAAATCAATTACAGAATCAATACAATATTTAATATTTAGTTCTTCATTTTTTGCTCTAATAACGAGTGATATTCCTTTTTTTAAATTTTCTTTTGAATTTATATTATATAAATCTATTAATACTTCATATATATCATTTACTATTTTTCTACCAATAATAGTATTATCATTATATATATTTTTAATATTTATATATATATCTTTATTCATCCAATCTATAATATTTTTTTCGGATAATTCAAATAAATTTAAATATTGAGGATATTTTTGTTTAAATGAATCAATAGAATATATTCTATCACTTTTATCTTCTTCATTATACCATTTACAAAATAATTGATAATCAGTTAAATCACATAAATCTTTATTTAATTCTCTATAGATATTTATATTAAAATCTATATCAGTTAACATTGATAAATTACAAACAAGATTATTTTGAATACCTATGTTATAATAGTGTAATACTAGTTCTTCATCCGTATAAGTATCTAATTTATTTATTAATCTATATATATCTTTATTAAAATTAGTATATTTTTTATAAAAATCATCCAAAAATGGTACATTAAAACAGTTAAAAATATCGATATTTATATCTTTATATAAATCATAAAAATTAATATCATTATACTTAATAAAATATCTTATATACTCAATATCACTGTTAAAAATAATATTACTTATTTCTAAATGATATTTATATAATTTTAGGTTAAAATTAGGATTTTTTAAATAAAAATCATTAATAGATATATAATTATTATTATTATTTAAATAATAACTATTTATAATATTAATATTTTTTTCATTTTTTTCATATATAAATTTATATTCATTTATATTAAATAATGGATACTTTATATTAAATACTTTTTCTGAAAAAAATAGAGACATACTTTGATTTTCAATATTTTTAATATATTGTTTTATAATTGCTTCTTTATCTTTATTTTTAAAAATTGGATAATTTTTAATATATAATATATAATCAAAATCATCAATATATTTTATAAAACTATCAAATGAATATATCAAATTATCTATATTATTATATATTTCTATTAATAAATCATCATTAATTTTTTCAATATTATAAATATATTTATATAAATTAATATTAATATTATATTTATCAATAAAAGTATCATATGAATATATTAAATTATTATTTCTACCTACAAAAAACCAGTGACTTTTATATTGAATATCATTATCAAAAGTAATTGATTTATTTATTTTTATATACAAATTTAAATTAAATTGGGGAAATAATTGATCAAATTTAGTATTCGATAAAATATATTCATTCAAATTATTTTTTAAAATATATGATATATCAATAATTGATTTATCAAAAAAGATATCATAAAAATATTTTAAAAAATATGTGTCAATATAATTTTGTGATATAAAATTTTCCAATGAATAACTTTTATTTTCATTAATTCCAATATAATAATAATGTGATATATATTGATAATCATATTTAAAATCTAATTCTGAATAAAAAGATTTATAAAATAATATTTCAAATTTTGAATATAATTTATAAAAATGTGTAATTGACCGTAATAATTTTTTTTCTTTTCCGTACTCAATATAATGTATTATAGCACTAAAATTATCACAATTTTCTAATTTATTTAAATTTTTATATTGATTAATATCAAAATCTGGATATATATTATAAAATTTTTTTATATTTGAATAAATTTCGTTATCCATATAATTTTAAATATATAATTAAAAATTATTTATTACGATTAAAAATTTATTAAAACTTTTGGATAAAAATTACATTTATAAGGTTTCGTTTTTACAAAATATGTAACAAATGATGATATTAAAATTTTATATTTTTTACTTTGTAAAAGTTTTAAAAATATAAAATCTTCATAAGGAATATTTTTAAATTTTATTTCTATATCATTTATAGCAATAAATTGTTTAAAACAAAAACTTATACCCACATGTTTACGAATAATATTTTTATCAGAACTAAATGGTAATATACATTTATTTTCAAATCCCATTCTGAATATACAAACTTCAATATTTTTATTAATATTTATTTCTTCCTTTAATTTACATATATAATCATCTGATAAATAATCATCATCATCTAAGAATCCAATCCATTCTGAATTAATTTTTTTACAATATTCCAATCCAATATTTCTAATATTACCTGCAAAATTATTAATATTTTCAATAGATGATTCATATATTTTTATTCTTGTATCATTTGTATAATTTGTATCATTTGTATCAATATTTTTTTTTATTCTATCAAATATAATAATAGCATTCCAATCAGAATCTTTTAAATTTATTAATGATGATATTGAGTTTTTTAAAGTTTCTCTTCCAATAGTTGGTATAATGAATGTTATAAATGATTTATTATTCATTATATAAATAAATTATAAAATTATTTATTTTTAATTTTTTTATTTGATAAAAAATAGTATAATAAAATAATAATTATTATTATTATTATTATTATAAATATTTTTTTTACATTTTTTTCTTCTTCATCAAAAATATTTGAAAAATGTTCATTTGATGAAAAATTAACTGAGTTTAGATTAGGCAAAGGAGGAGGTGGTAGTACAGAACCCATTATATTAAGAGATATACCAAAATTACATGTTCCCCAACATGCATTTAACCAATTTGGATAATTACCATTAACATTAAAAACTAAATTACCCGAAAAAAGATATAAAGGAGCCGGATAAACTGTACCAGTTAATCCATAACTTGACGTATATATTAAACTATTAATTACAGTACCAAATCCATTTAAAGAAGATTGTGAAAAACCTGTAATCATACCTTGATATACATATGTTAATGAAATACCGCCTGGACCACCTGTATTTTGACAATCAATTGATAATTTATCACCATAATTTACATTTGGTACTATAAATTGTACTACTATATTAGCTGGTTGTGATTTAACATATACTAATCTATTATTCAAAAAAACTTCTCCAATATTATCAATACCTAAACAACACCATAATTTTTTACTAAATTTAATATTTTTAGCATCTCCAATTTTAAATTTAAATGTCATGAATGTTTGTTGTGGACCATATCTTTCGCAATATGCAGCATCTTTCATTCTTATATAATTTTTCATCCATGGCAATAAATTAGGTATATTTTCCCACATATTACTCCATCCAATATTTCCAGTTACTTCATAATTCATTATATTAGCAATCCCTTCCATACCATTACGCGGTAATGTATACAAGCATTTATTCCATATATATGAAATACCCAAACCACCTGGACCACACCAATTTTCACAATATATTGTAACAAGATCATTTTGTGTAACGTTTTCAATAAAGTAATATGCAAAAACAGTAACACATGAAACATAACCATTATCTGGACAGTTTGAATGCATTATCCTTTCATTTACACGTGCACCATTTATTTCAATAGTACAATTATCATCACATGATACAAAAATATACATATTACTAACAATACTCATAATTATAATTAAATAATAGATATTTATTTTGAAATATTTCTAATATTAAAAAATATATTCTGTCATTAAATGTTCTCTATGTTTTTCTTCATAATTTATAATATGATAAAATTGCGATACAATCTTTTCATTAATTTGTTCATTTACATTATATTGTTTAACATATTTATGAACACCCATTATATTAATATTTTTTAATTTAACTAAATTTTTTTCTCGTCCTTCTTCATAATAATTTCCATTTATCATTTGTGTTAAATCAAATTTTTCATCAAAATTTTTATATTTAATCAATTCATTTCCCATTTTACAAAATCTATTTTTAAATATAAATATATCTACATTATTATTTAAGTCAATCATTTTTTTAAAATTATCCATTTCATCTAATACTATATATTCATCTAAATCATTAAATAATGTATAATTACCATAATTTTTTAATATATTAAATGCATCATTAATTCCCATTATTTGTGCATGATGATATTTAGAATTATCAATATCTTTCCACCAATATATATAATTCCATTCTATTAAATATATTTGTATATTATATTCATTTAATTTAATAATTTCTTCTACTACTTGATAATCAATATTTTTATTATAATATAAAAAAAATATGTCAACACCTAAATTATTATAATATTTTAAATATCTTTTTAACAATTGATAATCATCTTTAAACATTGTCATTGCTGATATATTATGTTCAGTTATATTTAATTGTTCCAAATAAATATTAAAATTATTTTTTTTATAATTAATTTTAATTAATAAATTGTCAACAAAATTATCTAATTCTAACAAAATTATACAAACAGGTTCATATTCATTATAATAATCATATATTACTTTATTTAATATATTTACATTATCTATATTAAAAATAATTGATTCAAAATCTATTGGATTTAATTTGAAATGCATTGATGATAATATAATTTTTGTTTTACATAATGTTATATTACTGAATAATATTCTATCATCTAAAAATATATTATTTGGTTTGATAATAATTGTATTTTTATTTATTTTATCAAAAGATAAATATTTATTTGAATAAAAGTTTTTAGAATAACCATCATTCCATTTCATATTTAAACAATTGTCATTTATATCATATGTTCCATTTATATCAATATTTAAAGAATTATAGAATTTTTTAATTTTCTTATTAAAAATATAATCTTCATTTATATTATTATTTGTTATTTTTAATTCAAAAAAAATATTTTTATAATAATCATTTATATTACAATATATATTGTAATTTATTTTTTTATAAATAGTTTGTTTTGAATCATTGTTAAATTCAAGAATAATTAAATCATTATCGATTATATAATTACCTAATTGTTTAATCGATAAATCATTATCTTCAAATAAAACAAAATCATTTGAGCATTTATTTAATATTAGTAATAATATATTTTTTTCAAAAATATATATATTAGAAAATTTTTCATTGAAAATATCTTTTAAATAATAATTTGAAATATTTTCATAAAAGTAAAAATCTTCTTCATTCCATTTTTCCCATTTTACTGTTAATTTATTATATTTTTTTAAAAAAGTTCCATGTTCATCATTTAAATTTTTTCTATATAATTTATTATTTTCTAAAACAGAAATTCCTTCCCAATCTTTATGTTTAATATATATTTCAGACATTTTTATATAAATATGTTAAAAAAATAATATAATAATAACTTAGTTAAAAATATGTTTTACAAACTGGCAGAATGAATTAATTCAAGTTCTTTTTTATTTTTTATTATTTTATTAATATTTATACCTTTTACTATTATAAAGTTAAACTTACCAGATAATGCTAACATAAAATGATCTGATTTTCTTAATTTAATAACTTTTAAATCTTCTTTATTAACTATTATATTTTCATGATTTGCAACTAATATTTTATCACACATTGATGGATATCGAGGTAAATCTTTATCTACACAAGTATACATACCTTTATTATCAGTTACACTTGGTTGTGGTGTTACATATTCAGTTACATTTGATAGTGGTGTTTCATATTCAATAAGATTTTTAGATACTAGTGCATTATTATTATTATTATTATTATTTTGGTTCTGTTCATTTTTGGTTTGTGGTGATCTATATACACAATATTTGGTACTTTTATTACTGGATTCTTGTATTTTACATGTTAAATGAATACCAAATTTTTTAGCATTTTCAATAAATTTATCATATAAAGGTACTGAATAGTAAAGCTCTTGATCTGGATATGGTTTCATAATATCAAAAGCTTTACTATTTTGTTTAATATTATTTTCTATTTTATATTTTCTTTGTAATATACTATTATACAATTCATTTACACGCAATATTTTTTCCTTATTTTCATTTTTATTTTTATTCAAAAAATTTTTCATTCTATTAAAACGCTTAATAATTGATTCATAATTATTTGGACTATTATTTTGTAGTGTTTCTTTAAGTTTACTTGGATCTAATCTAAAGTTTAAATCACCACAGAAAAAAATATTATATAAATCAAGATATAAGTAATCAATTTTAAATTCTTTTATTAAATCATAAAATTCTTTTTGCCTTTTATTAAAACCAGTATTTAGTTTACCATTCTTTTTTTTTGCACTAAAATAAAGATGTGTATTGAGTATTACTAATTTAATTAAATCTCCTGACTCAGCATTTCTTATATGTAATAATGTACAATTAGCCCCTTTAAACCAAGTTCCTTTTGTTATTTTTCCTAAGTCTGTATCTTTACTTTTTTTTATTTGAATAAATTCAATAAAATTTTTTTTTGTGCTATTATTCTTTTTTAATATATATTTATTATCTGTAAAATTATTATATTCAATTTCATTCTTTTCTGAATATAAAGATTTATATCTATAATATATTCTAGTTCTAACATTTTTATTAACTTTATTATGATTTTTATCTCCCATTAAAGTTTTTCCCCAACTATAAGGATTAATTAAGCTTCCTTTATACAAAGAATTATCTATTTTTAATAATAATTTATAGTTATCTTTTATATTTTCTTTCAATATATGTTGAAAATGTTCTTGACCACTTGCTTTAGATTCTTGGGTACATACAATTATAAGTAATGGTTTTTCTTCAGCTATTTTTCTTTTTATATCTTCACAATCATTAGATGTAAATTTTTTAGCTCCTTCGTTATAAGTCAATAATAAAAAATCTTTATTATTATTATTTCTATTATTTTTGTTATTTGTAGTTTTTTGAGTAGAACTAAAGAATTTTCTAAACATTATTATAATTATATTAAATATTATTATTTTAATTTAATAGAATAAATTTGTTATAAATATAATCTGATTTACACTTAAAAATGAATTTTACAAAGGAAAATATAAGTTAAGCGTTTTCTTTCATAAACCCTAGAATATATATAAATTAAATATGTAACAAAACTTTATTTTTCCATTTATTTTTGAAATATTCCCAATTTCTAGCAAATAGTTCTATAAAATTTTTTCCACTTCCTCCCCAATGATGTTCAATATATTTTTGTTGATTAATTTTAAAATTAATTTTATTTAAATATAATGATTGCATACATAAATCAGTATCTTCTACCCAAAATTTATCATAATATGGATCAAGTTTAAAACCAAATAAATTCAAATCTTTTCTAAATGCTTGACAACATCCTGCTATATGATCAACTATTAATTCATTTTCTTCATATTCTGGAATATCTTCTTGTGATCCAAATTCCCAATCTTTAATATAAGCACCTGATATACCAACAATACCATAACTTTCATCATATAATAAATCACTAATTCTATCAAAAAAAGTATTACTCAATAAATAAGCATCTGAATCTAAACTAATTATTATATCACCTATTGCTTCTTGAAACAATATTATTCTTCCTCCACACACACCTAAATTTTCATCTGAAAAAATAATTTTAATTTTTTCATGTTGTTTATAATAATATTTTAAATAATTAATCATATCATTATCGCTATTATTATCTAATATTATTAATTCTTTTATATTATTATTATCCAAACATTTTAAATAACTTTCTAAACATCTTTTTGTTATATCTAATCTATTATATGTTAAAAAAAGAATACTAATATCATTTTTTAAAAATTTACGTGCAAAAATATTATATAATGTATTTTTATTTAATATATCATTTTCATTTAATTTTTTCAAATAATTATGACTATATGTATCCCATAAATGTATACAATAATTATTCTTTACAATTTTTTTATATTCTTCTAAATCATATTCTTCATTAAATAAAACATCATTTATAGTATACCATAATGGATAAAAAAATTTATTATGATTTAATACAGTAATATCATCATAATATTCTTTTGATAATTGAAGAGGTTTTATAACACTATGTTCATCCCAATTATTATCCCTACCTTTTGATCTAAATGTTTTATATGAATCATACCATTTCATACCAAAATTTGAATTAGGTTTAGATAAAATAACAGCATTGCACAATCCATATACTTCACTATTATTACTATTATTTTGTTCTCCCATAATAAAATCATTATCTAATAAATCATTAAATGATTTTAAACAAATAGTATCAATATCTAAATATATACCACCTATTTCATTTAATTTTTGTAGTCTAACTATATCAGCTCTATGTGCATAATGTAATAAATCATTACCAAATATTTCAGTTGGAAGTTCAACTTTATTTAGTGTTAATAAATGTTTAATTTTATCCCACCAATAACCATACGGCTCGTAATGATAATGAAAATATATTTTATCAGGTTTATTTACATCATGTGCAGATTTAATAGAAATATATTTATATAATTCAAATTCTTCATCTTGTTTTTTAAATCCATATACAAAATGTATAATGTTTGGAATTTTATTTTTAATTATTTCATTTTCATCATATTGCCATGTAATATTAATCTTATCAGATTCTATATCGAAATAACCAAATGTTCGATTAGATTTTCTATAAACAATATTATTGAAATAATCTATATAACATTTATCTTCCCAGTGCGTATGAATAAAATCATATTCTTCAACATAATAATATATCTCATTTTCTGATTTAATAAATATTTCTTCATTCCACTTATCCCATTTTATAAATAATATATTATTAATGATTTTAAATGTACCATATTCATTTTCAACTTTAGTTCTATATAATTTTTTAATACTAAAATCTATTATAATTTCATCTTCCCATTCTTTATGTACTATTTTTATTATCATATTATTTTATATATTTAAAATAAATTTGTAAAAAGTACTTATTATAAATTTATTTTAATGTATTTTCTTTCACATACGTTTCAGAAAATAGTTCTTTATAGATAAATTCATTGTATTTTCTTTCACATACGTTTCATAAAATAGTCCTTTATAGATAAATTCATTATACGCGTTATATAAATATTTTTTCATCTATTATTAATTCATTTGATATACTTTGTATATATTTATATACAATATGCCAGTTAAATTGAATAGTTTTATGAAATAAATTTTCATCATATGTTTTATTTAAATCAACATATTCATAAAAATTTATATAATTATAATTAACTTTTAGTATATCTTCATTTTTTTCTATTTGATAATCTAATTTATAACTATATTTATCATAATAATTATTATAATCCAAATGTATAAAATAAACTTTTAGCAATGGATTTATTAAATTTATATTTTTTATAAAATTAATTATATCTTCTTTAGTTTCTTTTCCGAATCTTATAAAAAATATTTTATCTTCTTTATATAAATCAATTTTTAATCTATTATATCTTCTAATATATTTATCAATAAATTCTGAATATTGTGTGCTATCATATTCACATGGTAAATCATGATGACTAATAAATTTATCGAAATTTTTAAATATTACTGATGATCTTTCATCACTATTTAAATATATTTCATTATTTGTTTTTAATAAATTTTCTATATTACTATTTTTATATATAGTTTCTAAAATATGATTTATCGATTTTAAATTTATTTCTAAATAATCGAATATATTTGTTTGATAATTATTATTATAAAAATATTTTTTAATAGAAACTGCAATAGCACAAGCAGGACCGGCAATTGTAGATGCCAAAGATATTATTTTCATATATAAAATTATTATTTAAAATATTTTTATATTAAATACGGATAAAATACTATAAATAATTTTCTAAATACCATTTATTTGGTTGAACATTATTATCTAATTTATAAAAATTATCAGTTTTATTATTATTTTCTATTATATAATCTAAAAATTTATAATAATCAATATTTTTTTCGTATTGAAAATATTTATCCATATATTTTAATCTTTCTGAAAAAGAACCATGATTAATATACATTATTGGTATTCCTGAATTTATTGAATTTGTTAAAGCGTAACAATAACTTTCTTCAAATAATGATAAATGAACAATACCATGTATATTATTACTATGTAATAAATCTATTATTTCATTATCATTATATTCATGATGTAATATAATATCACTTTCTATATTTTCTTCATTTGATACATAACCAAATATATGATATTTTATTTCATAATTCATAAATATTTTATTTTTAGATACTAATTTATTAAATATATCAGATCCTTTATATTTAACAAAATAACCAATATATGCAATATTTATTGTTTTATCTAATGGTGGAATATATAAAAAATCATAATTTATTATTTTATCACAATGTAGTACAATATGAATTTTATCTCTATAATCTATTAAATCAATAAAAATATTATAATTGTTATATATATTTCTTGATGGAAAAATTATTATTGAACACAATTCTAATAATTCTTTAAATATAATAATATTATTTAATATTTGATCTTCTGTAACTTTATAAAAATTTTCTTTTAATATATTTGGATCATCCGGAAATAACCATTGATAATCATGTATTGTTATTATTTTTTGTATATTTTTAAAATTATTTTTAAAAAAAGTATTATAGTTATTTTTTAAATTACTATGTAACATACTATTAATATGAATAAAATCAATATTGTACATTTCATTATAATTGTTAAAATCAATGAAATTATATTCACTAAAAATATTTTTAATATCTTTCATATATTTTTCTGTTCCTCCACCTAAATGACAAAAATTTAATACATTTTTTTTAGAAGGATTATTGTAATATTCTAAATATTTTTTATTAATTATATCCAAATAATTATATCCGTCTTCCATTGTTGGTTCTAATACAGCTTGTTCATTCCATTCATTCCATGCAGAAATAAATAAAAATTCGGATGAACCTTTATTTGGATTATTTGATATTTTTTTTAATAATTTATAAAAATATTCTCCAAAAATATTATAATTTATATTTTTATAATAATGTGGATATTTATCATAGTTATTTGATATATAATTTCTACGTGGTGTATTATTCCATCCAACTGTTATCCCTCTATGTTGTTCATCAAATATTTTTTCTAAATTTATTATATTTTTGTATAATTTTAATCCATCATATACAAAAAATTTAGATGTTCTAAATTCTTTTTCTTGGTCATTTATTGATAAATAATGTTTATATCCGTTATTTAATATTCCTTTATTAACTAATTCTTCAATATCTCTATTTTTAGTAAGATATATATCTTCATTATATTCTTCAAATATTTTATTCTCATCATATGAAATTATATCATTAAATTTAGTTTGACAACAATAACCTGGTTCAAACTCAACATATCCTTTAATATCATCAAGTTTAATATTATTATTAAATGGACCTAAAAATTTCATAAAATGTATACCATCAAATCCATATTCTATTGCTAATTTATTCCATAATTTTATAATATTATTTATTTTATCAACGTCATTTTTTTCTATACGATAAAATATAAATATTGGTTTATTATATTTTTTAATATAATTTTTATTTTTAAAAAATTGCAAAAGATATTCAAAATGTTTTATATTTGCATTATCATCACCATATTCTTGTTCTAATAATACTTCATTATTTCCACCATCCCATCTTTTAGTCCATTGTTCATTTGCCCAACAGAAAAAAAATGGTTTATTTGGTTCGTCATCAATAAGCATTAATTCAGTTGGTTCATACATAATTTTTTTATCTTTAAACCAATAATGATAAAAACAAAAACCAAATATATTATATTTATTTGCTAATATTCTCATATATTTTCGATGATTATAATCATTTAAATTGAAATATCCAATATCTTGATGAGGTTTTTTTATTATTTCTCCATTTACAATTCTTGGTATTGTTTTCAATAACGTCCATTCTGTAAAACCATTTCCCCAAAATTTATTATTTTCTGGAATTTCATGAAATTGTGGAAATACTATTGCAATTATTTTTATTTCTTTTTTATCACTTTTTTTTAATATATTTGCAAATTTAGTATTACTATATATAAGACGTGTATTATTATTATTTAATTGATAAAATCTTTCAATACCCCAATTTTTCCATTCTATAAGTAAATCATTATTTATAAATTTAAATTTTCCAGATTCTAATGAATAATATTTTCTTTTAATGGTACCTTTTTTTATATCAAAAATTCCAATATCATTCCATTCATTGCTATCTAATTCTATTTCAAAAAAATCACTATTATAATTATAATAAATATTATTGTAATTAATAAATGTTTCTAATCCCCATTTTTCCCAATTTATTTTTAATATATTATCTTCAATACTATATATTCCTTTATCATTATTAAAATTCCTAATTGCTATAAAATCATCATATAATCTTATATAATCTATCCATTCATTTGTTATTATTTGTATATTATTCATTTTATTATAAAAATATAAAAAAAATAATTAAATTATACTATATTTTTAATTTAATTTATTTTATGACAACTTGCATTATCTAATATTATGAATGTATTTATCATAAATACTTCTTGTCAATATACAATGAATTTATCGGAGGATTTATCCGTAGATAAAGAACTATTTTCCTTCGTAAACTCCGAAAAATACAGAAAATAATCAAAATGCAATGAAGGTTCATCGCTATACTTCGGAGTTTACAAAGGAAAATACACTAAATTTCCTAAGTTTTACTGTATAATTTTTTAATTATATATAATAAATGTGTATAAGTTCAAAAGCATCTTTTTTTACATTTATATTTTCTATTTTTAGTTCAATAATTTTAATTTTATATGGTAATAAAAAATTTAAAAATGATAATCTAATAGTTGGTTTAATAATGATTTATGTGGCTTTTATGCAAATATTTGAATAATAAAAAAGGATATAATAAAATTTCTTCTCAATTAGCAGCATTTTTTAATTATACACAACCTAATATATGTATTTAGCTATATTACAAATTATAGACAAAATATATATATTAGTTTAATAAATTTAATATATTTTATATATTTTTTTATAAATTATAATAAATTTTTGAATAGTAAGGAAATAATAACTCATTTAATAAACGGGCATTTAAGTTGGAATTGGCCAAAATATTTTAGTATGATTTTTTATCTAATAATTGTATTGATTAATTTATGTTTTGTTTTTACAAATATAAAATATTTATTAATTTTAATAATATTAATGTTAGGAACATTACACCTAATTTATAATAAATGGGACAATTTATATTTTATAATAAATAAAAGTATTTAAAGACATATTAATAATAAATATTATGAAAATGAAACGAGGTCTAACGTTAATGATTATTCATCCTAAATGTAAAATAAAACATATTGTTTTATAGAAGAATTTTGAGAAGGTTTTCACAACCCTTTATTATTCCTTAGACACATGCCTATTTCTAACACTAAAAGT
>Ga0214919_10003064_pt1 | contig 25665 bp, 28 predicted proteins | sample LL1503_MetaG_FD_177994 | JGI IMG/M metagenome (GOLD analysis project Ga0214919, IMG submission 177994) | Freshwater microbial communities from Lake Lanier, Atlanta, Georgia, United States - LL-1503 | ecosystem: Environmental > Aquatic > Freshwater > Lake | place: USA: Georgia | collected... | reverse complement strand
GTTTTATATTTGCGACACATTTACACGAAATTGTGAATTATGAAGAAATAACAAATCTAAGCAGTGTTGTATTGAAACATATGCAAGTTGTTTATGATAAAGAGAAGGATATGCTGATATATGACCGTAAATTGAAAGATGGACCAGGGAATAGTTTGTATGGATTAGAAGTATGTAAATCACTGAGTTTACCAGAGGAATTTTTGAATAAAGCATATGAAATACGACAAAAGTATTATCCTGAACAGAATAGTTTACTTTCTCTCAAAACCTCTCATTTTAATTCTAAAAAAATAATGAGTCTTTGTGAGAAATGTGGAAAAAATATGGGAAAAGAAGTTCATCATTTACATCACCAAAAAGAGGCAAATGAGGATGGAATTATAAATAATGGAGATAGTATATTTCATAAAAATAGCATAGCAAATTTACTAACATTATGTGAAAAGTGTCATCATTCTTTTCATACTGATAAAACAACAAAAAGTATTAAAAAGTTTAAAACAAGCAAGGGATATATTTTAGGCGAAGAGATTTAATGATATACGTAATATCATAAACCTTACTATTTTAGTATGGATAGTTAGTAGCAGGGCTAACGGTTCTTTTTACTAATGGAACAACAGGAGGAAAGACAAAATAACCATTGGGATTAGAAGTATAATTATCATATCTTCCTAAATAAGTATAAAAGGCTCCACATTGATTTCCATCACATACAGTGGCTAATCTATTTTTAGCACGTCTGACTGACATACTAGATGCGCCTACACCTCCTGTTCCAGGTTTAAATTTATTGTATAAATAGGTTTCACTATTACAACTTATATTTCCCCCAGGATTGAATTTGGTGCTTCTTCGTCCACCCACACCCACATTTTTTTTATATAAAAATCCAGGAAAATTTACACTACTTCCATACCAGAATTGTCCATTTGAATTACTTCCATTGCCAAAACCTTTCCATGAAGACATTTTATATAATATATTATATTATAATATATTATGAAAAACAGAAAAACAAAAAAAAGGATAAAAAAATCTGGATCATTTACCAGAAAAAAAAGAGATACAATAAAAACTAGAAAAACAATAAAAAATTGTAAAACCAAAAGAGGAGGTGTTACTTTAACAAACAGAAATACAACACAAAAAGTTGCAAAATCAAATAAACCACCTATTCCTGTATTACAGGTAAGTAAATTAGAAAAACAACAAAAAGAACAAGAATTAATTGAAATTGCAAATGTAATAGAAAAAGAGAAATTAATAGCTAAAAAGTTGAAGGGAATAACAAAAAAAGATAAAGAAGAAAGAAAAGCTGAAAAGGCAGAAAAAGCTGCGGAAAAGGCAGAAAAAGCAAAAGAAAAAATACAAAAAGCCGAAGAAAATATTCAAACAAATATTTTCAAATATTTGGATAATAATGAAAAAACTCTTCCTAATTTTATTGTTCCAACTTTTTCTGTAAATCCACCAAAGAATATCATGACATACAAAAACGTGTCAACACCTAATAATACATTAATAAAACAAACAGATTCCACAGGCAAGGTAGTTTATGGTTTAAAAGTGAAAGATTCTTATAAATTTATAAATCCTAATTATTATCCTGAAATTGAAACATATATTAATTCGCATCCAAATTCGTTTATCGTGATTAATACTGAAAAAGAATTAAATGAATTTAATAGAAAAGAATCGAAAAAAAAACAGGAAGAATTACAGAAAATTATAGGTGAAATTACGGTGGAAATGAGTTATCCTGAACCATTATTTGATATACATTTCCCAGAAGATAGTAATATGATAGATTTTATAAATAGTAAAATAACACCTGATTTGTTGTCTCGATATAATAATACAGGTGTAGCTACATATGTAAATACAATAGATTCTACTAAAAAAACGATAGCCTATTTTATTGTGAATTTTCTTATATTATTAATACATTGCATTGATAACCGTCATGACTTTCCAAGAGGTGAAAGTAATAATATTATTATACAAATAATTAATCAATGGATACAATTAATGATTATAAATCAACTATCAAACACAACAATTAACCCAGCAATTAAACAAGCAGTTAATCAATCAATTGATATTATCAATACAAAGATAATAAAAGATATAGAATTATCATTAGTGCCACCATTTACAAATTTTGGGGCTTTATTTTGTAGTCAAATAACAACAAACACAGGTTCATTTGACCCAACAAATGGACATCGTGTAGCTGAATTATTAGAAAAAAATACAATTCAAGCACTTAATGAATTGTTAGATGGAATATGTTTAAAAAATCCGTCAGATTCATTTGGAATGAAAGTAAATGGAGAGAGTGTAAAAACATTTATTGATAATACTAGTTCACAAGATCCGATTTATGATCCTATTTATGTTTATGATTCAGGAAAAAGATTTAAAAATGATACATTTTCACAAATTAAAGAAGTAAACATTATTATAAAATCAGCCGAATTATATACAAAAAACAAAATAGATGGTTGTTCAGGGACATCTTGTACAACTTTATCTAGTTCTCAATTAAATGATATACCATTATGTGAACAAAATAATAAATTTGCATGTGGTAATGAAAATAATACAATGACAATATATCATTTGCTTTATAATCGTTTTAATCCACCAACTGAACAAGTAATATATTATATGTTTGGTAATTTATTTAAAGTTCAATTTCAGGTTGAGGATAGAAATACATTTTTTGTTAAAATAACAAATGAAATAGATAACACTTCTGTACAATTTACAGGAACATTATCAGTTGATTTAATAGCAACAAAAATAGGGATTATTCCCCCGCGTGGTAATGATACTCCTAACGGAACATTAAAAAGTCTTCCTGAAAATTTATCAACAGACAACTTAAAAGCTATAGCCATGTGTGGTAAAACTTTTGGTGATCACTCTTCTATTACAATAAATAATACAACTATTACGACAGTAGACGGATTTATAAAACATCAAGCATCAGTTGAAACAATTAAACGAGTTGTAAATGCTTTTTGTGAAGGAAAGGATATAAAAAATATAGGTCTTGGTGTTTTGGAAAATAAAAGAGGAAACATTGAAGGTAAATTTTATCAGTATTTTGAATTTATAAATAGAGACGGAAAAGATGCGTTAATTAAAGGTAAACTAAAAACAGCGATTTTTTTGAATAGTGAGTATGTAACTATTTTTAAATTTTTTATATCAGGAATTATAGCAAAAATTAGAGACACAATTTTATCCGTGACAAATCCTTTTCAATTTTTAATATTATTAGATACGCAAAATTTATTAGAAACATTTCTTAAAGAAATTGATAATTGGGAATTTATAATTAAACAACCATCTGTATCACAATCAGAACTATTAAAAATTCCTGATTTTTCTTATTTTTTTAATAGTGATGGTGAAAACCCTTGCTTAAATAGAATTACCGAAAATATTTAGAAAAATATGAAACAAACGATTTGTCAGAAATGATGAACGATGATAAGATAACTAGTGTAATTGATAAGCCAATATATAAAAAGCGTATTTATGAATATTCTAATAAATATTTTTATACTGATTTTATAAACGTGGTTTCAGGTATTTGTTATGTTAACAAAGAATATTTAGTACAAGATTTAAAAGACGAAGTTGAACGTGGTGAAACCTATGCTGAAATAAGTATAAATATAAGAGATATATATTATCAATTAACAGATTTTTTAGGAAATTCTATATCAAATATTAGACAACCACATTCCCAATTTCGTATTGAATCATATGTATCTATTTTAAATAATAAATTACCAGATATGTCATCACAAAATATAGTAAGTCAAATACCTATCCAATATTTAATATTATGTGCTTTTATAATAAGAGCATTATGTGATGGATATTATAAATTTTATATAGAAGTTTATAAACCGCTGAGTAAAAAAGGAAAAAGTACTGTGGATGAGTTTATTTCTAAAACTTTTTATACAGATCAAGTAAACATCACAAGCGGTTTAGGTGTTCCAGAACAGGAAATTAACTATATTAAAATTTGTCTTAAAGATGTATATAAAAAAATAGTAGAAATAAATGATAATGATACAAACCCTACGTCATTAATAGATATTTGTAATAAGCCGTTTATTAACGTTATTTATGATGTTCAAAAAATATTATCTGGAATAGAAACATAATAAAATAACCATAATCCAACAAACCGTAATCTAACAAAACATATAATAAGTTTTTGAATAATCAAATAGTTATTATATTTTTATGATATTTTCCTGGTAGGAATATCATTTGATACAAGATAAATAGAATTTTCAGTAATGATTATATATTCTTGACTTGATTTATAAAATTTAACAATTGTACTAGTATACTCATCTTCGCTTTTCACCAATAGTTTCTCTCCATTATCTTTAACACCAACTAAGGCTTTCTTATCCAAAGATGCAGACCAATAATCAAGCATGATAGGTTTATCATCTACTATACTAAGTTTTACAGCATGTTTAAGTGTAATATCAGATGGTAGACGATAATTCAAATCATTTGATGACGTGGTAGTAGTAGAACCACTTGTTTTAGTAGATTGTTCATTCATTTATATAGTGTAAAATTTTTAGTCTTTAAATTATTATTATTTAAAAGTATTTATTTTATATCAATCAAATATAATGAAAAGTACTTTTAAAAGTGATAATGTACATTCGTTATCTAATATGGATAATTTTAAATACTCCTTAGATGATGATACAAGTATTATCATAATAAAATATTCAGAATTAATCATAAAATTTTTGAATTATATAAAAGAAAATATAAATAGTAAAAAGAATGAACATAGAAACTTTATTATAATCCGTGGATTAGATACGCTAACACATGTATTTATACATTTATTATATTACACAAATAATTTAGATATTGCTATTTTTCACTGTGAAAAAGCTTTTTATTTTTATGTAGAATTTGTAAGTCAAATTTCAATGGAAGAAAAAACATATCTTCAATTATCTACACGTGATGCTTCTAATTATGTATATAAAAAAACAATTTTTGATATTAAACATCAATTTAAAAAGCAAACAGAAGAATATGTAGTAAATAAAATAGATTTAATAAATACATATACAAATTTATATAAAACAATATTATATAAAATTATCAATTCAAATGAAGGTGAAACTCATACAATAGATACAATAGATGTAATAGATACAATAGATGTAATAGATGCAATAGATGCAATAGATACAGATAAAATAGATGCAATAGATAAAATAGATGCAATAGATACATATGCAAAAGCTATTGAATATATATTTTATAAATTAAATCATTTGCCTTTAACAAAAGTTTCCATTGTTTTTTTAGAAAATGCAATTGATTTTTTATATTATAAAGTAAAAAACACAAATAGATTTATAGAAATGTTACTCTATTTTACCAAAGTTATTTCAAAAAATATAAATTTATTAGAAATAGTAGAGAGAAAACGAAAAAATGAAAATTTAGATATCTATTTAAATGATAATGATATAAAAAAATGTATTGATTGGCTTATAAAGGAATAGTATGTAAAGAATAATATAATCATTAGTTGTAAATAACTTATGTGATATTAACAATAATTTGTCTTTTTCTTTTTTTTTTTTGTTTATCTACCACAATATTATCACTTGTCGGTTTAACAGATTGACATATTTTAGTATATTCTATCATTAATATATTTTTAATAAATTCATAAATAATTAATAATACAGATTCATCACATTTACCAACAATAAGAACGCTTCCAGTTCTAAAAATCATAAATGATACTTGTGTAATACTATGAAAAACCTTTTTATTATTTTCAGAAATTTGACTACCTGTTTGAATACCTACATCTGGATTATAATAAAATTTACATTGAATGCCTGGATAAGAACAAGGATCATAAATACACTGTATATTATAATTAAATTTCAAAATATCATACAATTTTTCACGATTTATATAATAACCACAATTGAAATTGGAATTAATTAATACTGTTTCTGAACCATTTATATGATAAGATAATTTAACATCAGGTATTAATGGTTGTAAAATATCAATAATAAGAGCTAAAATCATAGTAAATGCCGTTTCGTTTTGAATTCCAGGTATTTCTAATTTTCCTGTATTAAATATTTTCACATGAAATTCTTTAAAAACATTTTCATATTTCAATCTTAAAATTAATACAATACAATTATAAAAGGCACTCTTTTTTTTACAACGGCAACTCATAATATCTTTTTTAGAAACGCCTATGGTCACTTTTCTAATATCTTTGAACTTAATACGACCATTTGGATTATTAATGTTTGTAATAATATGTTCTTCATAACAATTTTCGTCTTTCAATTTCTCATGTATATAATTTAATTCTTCTTCCAAAGATGAATTAAATTTCATTTGTTTTTTTATTACACCATTAGAAGGTGTTGCATATTCTATCATTGGAATCAACCAAAATATTTTTTTTAGCTCTATTTCTGTGTTCAAATAAGAAATTTTTGTTTTCGTTGAAATATAGATATTCGTTGCTTTGGGTGATTTATTTGAATCAGCTTGGTCTATGTTCGTATTTGAAATATGATTAACAAATATGTTTTCGGATTCCGTTTCTACGTCACTTGAATCATCATAATTATCCGAAGACATAAATTTACTCCATTCATTATCTATGTTATCCATATGTATTGTTTTATTTATCTCTTTATATTCTTTAAATTGTTTTATTCAATTATTTTTTTTATTGTTATATATAAAGGATGATTTGTAAACGCGGATATTTAGAGAAAAGTAAAGCATTATCTATACAAAAAAATCATTACAAAAATGAAAATATAAAAACGTCAAATTACGAATACAGCTTAAATGAAAATTTATTTGACCCTACTAAAAGCTCTCCACCAAATGAATTTATAATTAAATTATATATGAGAATGTCTCTATATAATTCGTGTCAAAAAAAGGAAGATAATTCTACTAAGAAATAACGCATATATATTTTATTATTCAAATTAGTAGAATGTAATAAATTTTCTATAAAAGATAAAAATTCACTAGTTATTATATTTTTGTTTTTACGAATAATATAATTAAACACACCTTTAATCATGTTTTTCATATCTATATTATATTTTGAACTTATATGATAACAATATTCTTCATTATCACATATATTTTCCTTTTTTATTATCCTCTTTATCAATATATCCCAAATGCTATCATCCATTATATTTATTTCGTTATTAAAATGATTCAATATTTCTTGATTAGATTGCATATAGTTTATCATACTACGTATATCTGATTTATAGGTAGATTGTATACGTAAAATAGTATTATCATCTATTTTTAACTTTTCTGATTCTGCAATTTTTTTCAAAAAAATAATAATTTCATCACTTGGTAACTGATTAAAACGCATTTTTATAAATTCATTTCTTAAACCTTCGTCTATTTTACTAATATAATTACATATTAAACAAAATCTAACATTATTTGTGTATTCTTGTAATAAATATTTCAAGGCTTGTTGAGCATTTTTTGTCATATAGTCTACCTCATCTAATATGACAAATTTGATACCATTACGAAAAAAGGGTTTAGAATTTACAAATTGGTAAATTTGGTTTCTTATAATATCAATACCTCTCTCGTCAGAAGCATTTAAATGAATAATTAAATCTTTGTTTTTATTTCCAATTTTAGAATGGTATGATTGAATTAAATTAATGATAGTAGTTGTTTTACCCGTTCCTGGTGGTCCATAAAATAGAAGATTTGGAAAATAAGATGTTTCAAGTATATTATTAAGTATTTTTTTATTTAATGGGTCTAATACTATATCATTAAAATTATTTGGTCTATAAAATTCAACCCATGGAATTTTACTCATTTTTTATTATTATATTAATACTATTTAAATAATAATAAAAATATATAACTTTATTAGTATATTTAAAATATGTCTATTGTTAACAATTCTATAAGTGAAGATAATATAAATGATGACGAAACTCTTGTATCGAATGAAAAACAAATACCTAGAATATTTATAGATATTAATAATATTCAATCAGGTAAAACAAAACAAAAATTTAACAATAGACAATATCATTACGTAATTAATTGTGTAAAGTTTTTTTGTCTTGAAAGAGGATTTTTTGAATGTTATGTAGAAAATGAAATATCCGTTTTTTCCTTATGGGATGATCCATTTAATATAAAAACATTCAAATATAATAATGTAGTGCCATTTATTCAATCTAATCAAATATACTTAGAACAAGAAATGTTAAAATATCCAAATAGACCAGGCTATTTTTGTATTACAAATATTTATGATAATTCAGAAAATAATTTATCTTATTATCCAATAATTGAATTTATATTAAAAGGAAATATGAGTGACCTTGAAATATTTGAAAAGGAATTATTAATGTATCTTGATTATGATAAAAAATTCAAATGTAACGAAAAAGATTATAACTATATTTCAAAAAAGTTAAATAGAAATGTAACAGAATTATCTAATGACATAAAAATTAAAATATATGAAAAATTTGGTCCTGTTTTTTTCTTAAAAAATTATCCTGAATATGTAAATATGCATTGGACAATTAAAAAAGATGTTGATCAAAACACGTATAATAAAGTAGTAGTTTTTCTAAGTGGAATAGAAGTAATTGAAAGTTATGAAAAAAATACTGATAAAAATGAGATGTTGATAAATTTTAAAAAATCACAAAATGGATTATATTCTGAAAAATTAATTGAATCCTTTGGAGTGAAACAAGTAAATGAAGAATTAAATAATTATTTATCAAATGATTTTTTTGTTAGAAGCGTAGGTAAAATACATATAGATAGATTAATTACTTCTATGTTAAAAGAATCTTTGATTCCTGAGTTGTTTTGTTAAATATATATTTTAAAACAGTTTAAATTATTATTACATAAATTATATAAAAATGGAAAAAGTTTTAGAAACTACTAATAATATAATATTAGAAGAAAAAGTAAAACAAAAACGCGGGCGTAAGCCAAAAACAGATAAACCTATTATAAAAACCGATTTAGAAAATATTAGCATTTCAATTCAAACACCAATTGAAATTGTTAAAGATAAAAAAGGAAAAAATGTTTCAAAAAAGGAATCTAATTTAGATGAAAAAGAAAATCAACTTTCTGGTAAAAATGATGAACAAAAAGCAATAAAAAAACGAGGAAGAAAACCAAAAGGAGGTAAAATAATCCAGCAACCATTAACAATTACAGATAACAAAAATATTATACCAAATATAATATTACATTTAAAATGTTCTCTAAATGATTTAGATAATAATGACTTTAATAAAAAAATAGAGTCCTTTGATTTTACATCAAATAAAAAAGAGTTAAATTATGATGTTATTAGCGATTACACGAATGATACGAATGATACTTCTGAACTATTGAATTCTAAAATGGATAACGATATAAACGATTATAAAACATTTATTCATGTTAATACTAATAATACTAATAATAATAATAACAATAATAATAATATCAATACAGAAGAATCCTCAAACGAAAATGAATGTTCAAATAAGAAAAATATGCGTTTTATTTGGAGTAAATTAAAGGAATTAGAACAAAATTTACATACGAATAACATATGTGATAAAAAATCAGCATGCTTTTGGTGTACATATGATTTTGATAATCCACCAATATATATACCCAAATATTTTATAAAGGAATCTTATAACGTATATGGATGTTTTTGTACCCCTGAATGTGCAGTTGCATATTTAATGGAAGAAAATATTGATCATTCTTCAAAATTTGAGAGATATTTTTTATTGAATCATATATACTCAAAAGTTTTTAATTATACAAAAAATATTAAACCAGCTCCAAATGCAAAATTCATGTTAGAAAAATATTACGGAAACTTAACTATTCAAGAATATAGGGCATTATTTAAAAATGATAGACTCTTTTTAATTGTTGACAAACCACTTACACGAATTCTTCCTGAATTACATGAAGATAATGATGATTTTATTATAAATAATAAGGTAATACCATCTAATACATATCAAATTATAAAAAATCAAAAAAAACAATCAAAAAATAATATTATTAACGAAAAATTTGGAATATCATAATTTATTTAATATTATATATTATTTTTATATATTATATAAAATGAGCATTAATTCAAACCAGTATTTGAATGAAACAAATATTCTATCCATTGATTTTTTAATAAAAAATTATAAGCAAATACTTTTATTATTAGTTGTTTTTATAATTATTTTTATAGTTGAATACATAACATATATTAATGCTGTATTTTATAACATAGTTACAAAACCTGTTATTCCTGGCGCATCAAATATATCTATTCTTCTAACGCAAAAACAAAACAAGCGTAAAAATAAAATAAGTGTAAAAATAAAATAAGCGTAAAAATAAAATACAAAAACAAACCCTATATGTATACATTTTATTTAAAGTTTATTTAAAGTTTATTTAAAGTTTATTTGAGTTTTGTTTCGTTATTACTTTTACGTTTAATATAATCATTCATATCGCTATTTAATTTATAACGCATTTGTTTATATATTTCTTGATTCACAGACTTAACAGGTAGTGCTTTTTTTTCAGTGATTCCTAAATAATCTTTGATTACCGCCATATAGTCATAATTATGTTCCTTTAATTTGTCATTCGCTTCGTTTTCTGTATAATTGGTTTGTCTTAATATTATTTGAATACTTTCTTTTATATTATCTGATTCAACAAATGAAATATTATCCGCCATTATATGATTTACATAAATTATTTTTTAAATCATATTAAACGAATCTTTTTATTATATTATAACCATGTCAAACTATAATATGCATATGAAAAAAAATTCGTTTAATACGAAACCTATTTTAAACGAAATAAATAACATTTTAAATGTAGGGTTATCAGAATTACTTGATAACTATATGAAAAGATATAATCTATTAGAAAAAACTCATAAAGAAATTATGAACTTATCTAGTGTAAGAGTAGAGTTAAATCAAATACCTAATGAATCAGATAGTGATAATGATTGTTTAACTAGTTCTAATAATATGAATGTGCAGTTAAAAGATACCATTCGTGAATTAATTGCAAATGAATTACAAAATCATAAAATGAAAATAGATGAAAAAGAATATAAAAAATTGATTCACAATAGGGATTCTCTTATTCAAGAATATTTTTTAGAATTAAAAAAATTAAAAAATGAACTAATGGAATTAAAAGAATGTTTTCATAAACAACAATCAAATATTAAGACAATCACTTATAACCATAGTATTGATGCAGATGTTATAGAAAATATTAAACTTGAAATGGAAGAGGAAGTAAAAGAAGACACGGATGAGGAAGAAGAGGAAAAGGAAGAAGAAGAGGAAGAAGAGGAAGAAGAAGAAGTAAAAGTGGAAGAAGAGGAAGAAGAAGATGAAGAAGAAGAGGAAGAAGAAGATGAAGAAGAAGAGGAAGAAGAAGAAGAAGTAAAATTGAAACAGGAAGAAGAGGAAGAAGAAGAGGAAGAAGAGGAAGAAGAAGAGGAAGAAGAAGAGGAAGTAAAAGTGGAAGAAGAAGAAGAAAAAGAGGAAGAGGAAGTAGAAACAGAAACAGAAGAAGAATTTTTTGAAATTGAAATAGATGATGTCACCTATTGTACAAATGACGAAGAAAATGGATTTATTTATAAATTTGATAATGGAGATATCGGAGAAAAAATTGGGGTTTTAAAAGATGGTGAACCTCATTTTTTTAATGAATAATATTATTATATTATATAATGAATTTACCATTATGTACCCCAGCGATTATTTATTTATTTTTTTCTTTAACTCAAATAATTATTGATACGTATAAAGGGTTATATAATACAGCAATTATAAAAGCGATAGTAATGGTAGTAGTTACAATATTATTAAACATTATATGTGAAAGAGGATTGACTGTTGTTTCATGGTTTATTGTATTTATTCCATTTATTTTGATGACAGTTATTGTTAGCATTTTACTTTATGTTTTTGGATTAGATGTAGCAACAGGAAAAATAAAATACAAAAGTAAAAATGAGAATATAAATAACACTGAAAATGTAACAAAAGATAATTTAGGAAACACAATTATTTATGATCCTCGATTTAATCCTGTAACACATCCTATATATTATCAATCACCAAATATTATTATACCTAATAATACGGAAACAACCTTATCACCAAATAGTAATTCAAATACTTTATCTAATTTTCACCAAAATATGTTATCAAGTGATCCAGCTTATCAAAGTTAAAAATTTGTTTACAATTATTTTTATAAACAATTTAAACGTTTATAAATATATATACATTATGCTATTGCGAAACCCTTTTAATAAGATTTGTTCTAGTTTTCTTTACGTATTTTCATTATTTAATTTGAAAAATCATCCAGAATTTCAAGGATGGTTAATAAATACATGTCATTCTTCTATATACATATTTAGTAAGTTTCAAATAAAAGTTACAAATATATATAATACTTGTAAAACAATGATTTGTAATCATCCATGGTTATCAGAATATATAAAAAATTTTGGAAAAACAAAGATAAATTATGATATTGAGTTTGTTTATGAAGGATATATAACTAGAATTAATAAAGAAGATATTCTTAATAGTAATAATGTTAAATTTTATAAGAAAATTCCTTATGATTTTGTAATATATTCTGACTATGATCAAGTATTAAAAACAATTAATAAAATTATTATCCCACATTTTCCTAATGAAAAAGATTTGCAATATCAAAAATCAGAAATCAAATTTTTATTATCAGAAATACTAATAGACGATAATACAGTGAAGGTAGATTTCCGAACAAATGAATATAATTATTATATAGAGAAAAATATATTTAGTAATAAATTTCTAAATTTTTTTATGCATCATTATTATCCTGATTCATTATCAAAGGATAAAGATTATTCATCATATGATTTTAAATTAAAAATAATTGACCATAATGTAGTAAATGCTTTTTTTGATTCCAAAAATATACTAAAAATAAATAAAACAGATTATGAAAAAATTCAAATAACAGATAATACACAAATTGTTTCTGAAACCATTTCAGAAATTGTTTCAGAAATGGTTTCAGAAATAGAAAGAGAGAAAAAATCAAAATCTTCTGATAAAGATTCTACTGATACAGATTATCAGCTATTAGAATATTCAATTGAAAAAAGATAAAAGAAGAATAAATATATTATAGTTATAAAATATAAATATATAAGAAAAACAATATAAAAAAAATGAAATAATATTTTTATAAATGGATCCCTCGCAATACACAATGACAACAGAAACACAAACAGAAAGACAAATCAAAACTGAATATCATAATTTATCTGATAAATGGGTATTATGGGCTCACTTGCCTCATAACACTGATTGGAGTATTAATAGCTATATTAAAGTATTTACATTTACAACAGTAGAAGATACCATAGCATTAATTGAAACACTTCCCAGTATTTTGGTAGAAAATTGTATGTTATTTATAATGCGTGAAGGTATTAAACCTGCATGGGAAGATCCTCAAAATAGAAATGGTGGATGCTTTTCATATAAAGTTTTAAACAAGCACGTATATTCAGTTTGGAAAGACCTTACTTATGTTGTCGTTGGTAGTACAGTTAGTAACAAAAACGATTTTGTTAAAAGTGTATCTGGGATTACCATTTCTCCTAAAAAAAATTTCTGCATAGTTAAAATTTGGATGTCTAATTGTTCTTTTCAAAATCCAACTGATGTAACGTCTAGTATTAAAGATATTAATACCTATGGGTGTTTATTTAAAAAGCATACACCAGAATATTAAAGTATTAAAATATTATTAAAGTATTATTATATTATTATATAGCGATCAATTAGGAACAGGAAATGGACGTTGTCCTGGGTCTAACCATAATGGTATTGGCATAATAGTTGCGTCTTTTTTAAAAATGTTTATACTTGGTAATTCTTTTAACTCTGGTTTCAAGCAAGGAGCAGGATTTACTAGATTAGTAGAGTTTATTCCAAACAAAAAAGATTCAATATCAGCAGCATTGTATGATAACTTATTACCTGGGATTTGTCCTGGGTTTAAGCCACACCCAGGAAGCCTAGTATCATAAGCTGCGCCATATTGTGAATTTGGATATAATGTATAGCCTTCCGTTTTTTTATCTTGTCTTTGTTCTAAACAATAATTTCCTGGTGTATTTCTATTACGTGTAGAAGCCATTTATAATATATATGTAGAGTATATATTATAAATAATTATAACTTATTTAAATATTTTTTACAACTTGATTATATATTTTTTAAAAATTGTGTAATTTTTTCTTTTGAAATACTACCTGTTTCTAAATATTCGCTTATGCAACTATGAGATAAATATAAATAATCAAATGAAAACATAAGCATGAACCCTATTTCTTCATCGGATGATAATAGTTTTACAGATAATAATTTCATAATATGTCTTAAATCATCATTCGTTTTGACTTTTTCATATACTTCATGAATAGCAATATTTATTTTTTCATCATCAAATTCTTCTACTTCAAAAATTTCAAGTATGTCTTGTTTATACATTGTATTTTGTATATATGTTTTTTCATCTTCTATAATATCTACTACATTTTTAAAAACGTCTTCTGATAAATATAAACATTCATGTTTGGTATTATACATTAAAATATTTAATTAGTAATGTTTAAATATTTTATTTATTAAATGCTTATTTTATTTTTTTTCAAATATTAGCTAATTGATATAATTATACTAATTATTTTGCAATTAAGTTAGTTACATGAAGTATTATCTCTTGTAAGTTCACGAGATGGAACACCTCCGCGTATCCAACCTTCTGATGCTATACCTTCTACACTATGTACAGGATTTGTAACACGATCCTTTACACTCGGTAAAAGAGGCGTTTGATGATATTTAATATAACTTTTTTCACTTAAATTTGTTACACTACGTTTATTTATACTCATCTCTCCTTGTTGAATTTGAGCTTCTACCACAGGATTCACGGATCCACGGCCTAAATATGGTACAGTTGCAAATGGTCTTTGAAATAAATCAATTCGACATCTAGGATGTGTTTGTATAGTGCCGATTTGAAGATTAGATGATTCGTTTATATTACATCCTCCTGCACCTACATTATATCCACCATTATACATTATGCCAGGTTGAGTAGTAGCAAGCGCAATAGGTTTTTTCATACTACAATCACTCTCAAAATAATTTTGAAGTGAATAATTACATGCAGCTACATTTTGTAGGTCTTCTTGTGATTTACAGCATTCATCTAAACCAATTCGCGACATATTATCAAAAGTATAATTAAAGACGTTTGTCATTTATATATATTATACATTATTTTTTACTACTTTGATTTTTTTTTTACCATTTTGTTTTTAATATTTTCATTTTTAAATTTTACTCTTTTATTATGTATTATATAGTTTCTAAATATAGTAGAAACTATATAAATTTATATATTATGGTATTTTTATAATGATATTTTTATAATCATATTTTTATACATTTTATAAAAAAAATTAATAAAGTGTGTATCTATAATTATCCTTCTCTCTCTGTAAGTTATCTTCCATACTACTTCCTTTCGCAGAAGGCATTGTACCATATAAAAATTTAGCATAAGCAGTTTGGTCATTAGTTACTCGTGTATTTGCAGTACTAAAAAAAACACGATTCGAGTTATCTAGTTCAAAATTTTCCCATAAATCTCCATACAACTGTTTATTCGTATTTTTTATTCCTGGATTCATAAATTGAACTGCGTTTTTTATATTTTTTGTTATATCTTCCTCAATATCAGGATTAAAAGCAGGTGGAGCCGCTTTTCTATTGGAATCATCCTCAATCTGTGTCAATAAAACATTACTAAATGGGTTTTTTTTATTTCCTTCTTTAAAGTCAGATTTTAAAACATTTTCTAATGTTATCGGATTTGTAGTTGTATTGCTATAATTATCACTTGGAATTTGATTATCATTATTTGCTAAAAATGCTTCTTTTAACTTCTTTGTTGATTTATCTTTATTCATCTGTGATAAACCAAAAATAATACCTAATGAAAAGACACCTATAATTAATATTTTAATAGACATAGTTAGAATATATCCTAAAAATGTAATTAAAAAAATAATCCGACTAATGGCGTTTATTTTTTGAGGATAAGACATATTATTATTAGGCCATAAATCAAAAACATAATCTTTATTTAATAATACAGATGGGTCATTAAACCAAAATGGAATTGTCATTATATATATATAAATCTTTTAAAAAAGTTATTTTATCTTTACCTTTTTTATCTTTACCTTTATCTTTACTTTTTTACCTTTATCTTTACTTTTTTACCTTTATCTTTACTTTTTTTACCTTCTTTCCATTATTTTTTACCTTTCTTCTTTCCATTTTTTTTAGATTCAGGTGTAGGGTTACTGCTTTTGGTAGGATTAGCACATTTAGGTGTTTTTTCTGCTTTCTCTCCTGAACTAAATATTTTAATTATTTCTTCTTCTGAAATAGCAGGTTGTAAAGTAACATTTGTTTCTTTATTCGCATTAGCAGCCATTTCTTTGGCTAATCTTGATGCTTCTACTTTTGCTATCATTCTTTCTTTGGTTTGTGCCATTTTCATATTTCTATTTAATTTTGCTTCCATTGCATTAGTATCTACTTTTCCATTCATTCCAGCCATTCCTCCTAATCCCATTTTACTTAACATAGACTGAATATCTCCCATACCCTGCATATTTTTCATCTTATTCATTATATCGGATGCTTCTGCCATTAATTCACTTTCTTTTATATCACCTGACTTAATCTTAGAATCCAACTTATCTCCTACATTTTTGACTAGTCCCATTAACTTAGTAGGATTTTTAATCAAATTATTTAATACATCTTTCATATCTGTAACATTATCCATATCCATATTAATACTTTGTGCTGTTTCTTCTGCGATTTCTTGTGCTAATTTACCTAATTTTCCACCCAACATACCAGTAATATGTTCATGTATATCATTTGCCTTAGGTATATCCTCTGTATTCAAATTGGATGAAAATCCTTCTGTGGACGGTGATTCACCTGTATTAGATTTATCACTAGATTTACCACTAGATTCAAATAATTGTTGTATATTAGAAAGAGTTTCTTCCAATTTTGTTTTAAAATCATCTTTATTTATGGATTCAAATAAATTAGCAGTATCACCAAAAGCATTTTTATTATCAAGTGTACCAATAATAGAGAAAGTAATTAATTGAATATATTTCCAAATAGTATCACGCGTCTTTTGTGAAATATCAAATTGCCACAAGTCTTTGAAATAAATATGGGGCAAAAATTCAGTATCGACTTCTGAACCTTCTTTAAATATTTCTTCACTTTGATATAAAATATCAAAAAAACATAAAGGGAGTTTTTTTTTACAATAATTAAATAAGAAACGTGTACTATCCTTTTCAGACTTTTCCATAGCTATCATTCGCTCTTCTTCATTTTCAATGGATAAAAAATGTTCAGGTTTTTTCCACCACTTATTGATAAGTGCATCATATTCTGGAAATGTATTTCTAATATCTATTACAAAGTCTTTTATTACTTTGGCAAACTCCTCTGGAACAATAACTTCTGACATATTTATTATAAAATTGTATTTGTTTAAATCAAAGTATTTGAAATTTATATTATTGAAATATATATTATTGAAATATATATTATTGAAACAATGTAAATATAATTATTTTTAATATAATTATATTAATGTTTTACAATTATGAATATATTGGTTATACTGGAACTTTTCTAATAAGTATCAATTTAGTTCCACAAATTATACATATTTATAAAATAAAAAATGCAGATTCTATATCTACCTTATGCATATTTCTCAATATGTTATCTTCAATCGTTATGTTAACATATGGTGTATTTATAACGCAGTTTCCTATTGTTATTTCAAATGGTATGATTTTTTTATTTTATTGTATTATTGGATATTTAAAATTTATATTTTATCATATTACTGCAAAACAAATAGAACAATTAGAACAAATAGAAGACATTATAATAGTCCAAGTATAAATTAAGTATTTGACTCACATAAAGTAGCCAATTTAGTCAAATTTTGGATATATTTCATAACTTTATTTTGGTCTTCTGGATTCATATTTTTCACTGGAATACGCAATCTGTCAATAGATTCCATAATTTTATCTGAATTACTATTTGTTACTAAATCATTTCCATAATCTTTATTTATAAAAAAATCAATATCACCAGATTCAATTTGGTTTTTATATTTACCAACAAGAAATATGTTCCAAATTTTTACAATGATTTTAGGATTTGCCTTTCTAATGGCCAGTAATGAATTTTTTGCGGTTAAAACGTCTACATCGTCGGGAAAAACTCGATGTACATCTGTAACAAATTCAACAAAATGGTCATTAAATGCAGATAATATGTTTGTCATATTATTATTTTTAATATATTATTTTTAAATCTTTTTCAGACATTTATTATAATTTTATTTTTTACTTTTATAATTTTTACTTTTTCTAAAATAAACTATTTATGCTAGCGGGCGTCTATTTCCTGTCAATTGTTGTAATTCTGAGGCTCGTTGTTCTTGTAATTTTTCAATGGTTACACCAGAGGCTATTTTATTTGTTTTATAATCCGTTTCATCATTTGGAGTATTCATGCTAATATTATCTGAGTAATTTAAGTCTACATAATTATGCATTTGTCTAGTTCCACCATTACCTTTTGCACTTAATGATTCATGATCTTGGTCTAAAAAACTATAATTGTCAGAAACAATATCGCTAAAATTACCACTACCAAATGAAAAAGCCATAGGTTCCATATTATTTCTAGTTGCCTGTTTTATTTCTACTTGTTGTTTTGGTTTTAAAAAGCTTAATATTTCTTCTCCATATAATACATTATATCCTTGATTTAATAAAAGTAATGCAGGAACTCTATTAATATTTTCAGGCATAATTATTTTTTGTCCATTTTCTAAAATAATATATATTTTATTATTTGCATCTTTTTCTCTCTTGTCAATACAAATAAAATGCATTTCTTTTTGTAAATTACTTTTTGATATATTTTGTAACAATTTCTTTGAATGTTCACAATAATTACTATAATATAATATAGAACTCATTTTATATTTTATAATTAGGTATTTGAATTAAATATTTAACTCATTTTAAAAAAAATTGATTATAATTTATTATTTAAATATTAATGTATTATAATATTATGGATCCGCATATTCAATTTAATTCAGATGATAATGATACACTATTATTTACTTTATATGGTGTAAATGTAAGCTTAGCGAATGCTATTCGTAGAACTATATTATCAGATATAAACCAAATAGTATTTAAAACAACACCATACGAAGAAAATAAATCCAATTTTATTAAAAATACGACTAGACAAAACAATGAAGTGCTAAAACAGCGTCTCAGTTGTATACCTATTCATATAAAAGATTATGAGAATTTTCCTATTAAAAATTATATTGTAGAAGTAAATGTAGAAAATATAACAGATGTACCCATATATGTAACTACCAAAGATTTTATAATCAATGACGTAGTATCAGGAAAACCACTAAGTGAAACAGCCATTAGAGAAGTATTTCCACCAAATGATTATACTGGACAGTATATCGACTTTGTAAGATTACGCCCACGGGTATCGGATGAGTTACCAGGTGATAAAATACATTTTACTTGTGAATTATCAGTTGGAAATGCAAATGATGATAGCATGTTTAATGTAGTTTCTACATGTGCATATGGATATACTGTCGACGATATAGCAAGAGATGCCTTATTAGAAAAGAAAAAACAAGAATGGAAAAATGAAAACAAAAGCAAAGAAGATATTGAATTTGAATCTGAAAATTGGAAACTTCTAGATGGAATGCGTGTTACTAAGCCAGATAGTTTTGATTTTACGATACAATCTGTTGGTGTTTATACAAATAATGAAATATTGGATATATCATGTCAAATTCTAATAGATAAATTAGACCAAATAGATACACTTATTGAAAAAGATGAATTGAAAATTAATAATTCTGTAAATACCATGCAAAATAGTTATGATATTATTCTTGAAAATGAAGATTACACAATTGGAAAAGTAATTGAGTATTTCTTATATGTTAAATTTTACGAAACGAAAATATTGACCTTTTGTGGATTCAAAAAGGAACATCCACATGATAATTTTAGTATTATTAGAGTTGCCTATTTGGATGCAGTTGAAAAATCTACTATAAAAGGGCATTTTAAAGAATGCATTGAATTAGCAAAACAGGTATTTAGTAGAATTAAAAAGGATTTCTTGAAACTTTTGAAAAAGTAAATAGTAAGTGGAAAGCATTAAAGATGACAATTTGTTTTTTATTGGAAACAATAAACTGCGATATAGAAAAAAATAGTGAATATTGAATAATTAAAATAAGTATTTTTTTTAATTATATTATATCATTTTGTATTATATAATATAAAATGATATATATTTACGGTGATAGTCATGGCGAATTTAGTTTTAAAAACTTACAACTACCTCATAAAAATTGTAGGGAATATTCTATAACAATGTTTCGTATTGGTAGAGATAATATTATAATAAATTTTAATAAGGACGAACATAATGAAAATAGTATAATTGTAATGGTATATGGAGAGGTTGATTGTAGATGTCACATACAAAGACAAATAAATATGGGTCTAAATGAAGATGACGTTATTTATAATTTAGTTAATAATTATTTTGGAACAATAAAAAACAACGCTACTATTTATAAAAAAATAATAATAGTGGGTGTAATACCACCATCTAGACAAAATGATTTCGAAAAAATACATGGACCTATAACACATGCATTCCCATTTGTAGGAAGCGATGAAGATAGAGTTAGATATACTAATAAAGTAAATAAATTAATTGAAGAATTTTGTAATATTAATGGTTATGTTTATTTTAACCCATACCATTATTATGCATCAGAAGACGGAAATTTAAATTTTGAATTATCCGACACATCTTGCCATTTAGGTAATAATTCTTTTTTCTTGGAAAAATTTTATGAATTATATAACAATTTGTAGGGAATGTTAATAATAACCGTTCTAATGTATTCATGTAATTGATTAATGTAAAAATTCTTCTATATCACGAAATTCTATTGTTGTACCATTTTTAGGATTTACTACTATAACATTATTATTATTAGAAATATAATTATGAATTATATTTACAGAAGGGAAAATAGTAGTTTGAGAAAAATGACCAAAATTGTTCAAAACAATTATTTTTTTGTTCTTTTGAAAAATACAATTAACAAGATATGAAGACCCATAATCTAGAATAATTGTAGCAAATGAATTTGTTGTATCAAATTGTAGTTTTACGTTATTTATATTATAAGTATTTAAAACAGAACCACCTAATCTAATAATATTTTCTTCAATATCTTCTGAACCATGAACAATTCTATCATTTGGTGTATAATTGTCTTTTGCGTTACGTGTTAAAAAAATAATATTTTCATATAACGTATTGTTATTTATAACAGTATAAATTTTATTAACTATATTATTAATAAGATTTTTAAATAACAATTGATCAATATTATGGTCGTTTAAAGATAAAACAGGAGAAAAAAAACAAATATTATGTGAAGTATTTATATTATTGACAATTTCATTATCTATTTTGAATAATTTGAAGAAATTATTTGCATATTTTTTTTTATTGGTAGTAAGAATTTTTAAATTTGGATGTATTTTGTTAATTTCTAAAAAATAATCAAAAAAAATGAAACTTTCAAAAAACCAATGACCAAAAGCATCCTCGCCTGGACAATCAAAAATATAGTAAATTTCTTTTATTTCTTCTTCTTTTATTTCATCACTAATATTAATATTAAGTAAACTGCAACATTGAGTATAATTAAAACTTGATACATTTTCATATCTATTAAATTTATATTCATTTATTTCATAGTTAAAACTGCCAGAATTTAATGAAATCATTATATTATAATATTATTATTAAATTTTCATTTATTTTTCTTAATTGTAAAAATATTTCTTCCGAATAATAACCATTTTTCAAAATTACAATGGCATCATTATTAATTAATATTTCTGGATTATATATTTTTAATTTTGTTCCGTATAAATATTTATTTTGTTTTTCTTTACAATTATCTAATACACCTTTTAGATTTTCCATATCAATACCAGAAAATAATAGAATTTGACTATTATACGATGCACCAAATATAAAAACATCTTTATCAATGTTATCATTTATAACTAAATTGCATTTGTCTACATACGTTTTGTATTCATTTATTAAAGAATAAAATATATTATTATAATTTGTTATTTTAAAGTTATCTTTGACATTTATTTTATTTTTTATTTTTTTTGCATGATAAATTGTACTATGATTTTCGTAATCTATTATTTCTATTATTTCAAACCCATTTTTATTTAATAAATATGATATATTTTCTTTATTAAGAAATATAGTATGTTCAAAAAATATGCCTAAAAATAAACACAATGATTTTTTCGCTAAATGTTCCATATTTGGTACTCCAAATATCATTTCACCGTTTTCATCTAATATTTCATTACACTTTTTCAGAAATTCATTTGGTTCATAAATATGTTCAAACAAATGTGAATGTACAATTACATCAATATTTATATCTAACCTAAAATCTTTATCAAAAAACTGTTGACAAAAAATAATTTTATCATTAAAGTTTATTTCATTGTTTTTGTTTGGTTCAACAATATACCATTTTTTATAATTATTACATTTTAAAGCTAATTTACCTGATGGACATCCTATTTCTAAAATTTTTTTATTATCAACAATTGGATTAATTTTTTTTATAAATAAGTCAAAATAGTTTTCCCAAACTTTTCCAACTGATGTGAAATTATGTGAAGTTTGATATAAAATATTTAATGGGATTAAATTATCTAATTGTATCGTATTACAAGTAGTACATTCTGAAAAAGATAATGTATTGTAATTATATTCATTTTCAAAATCTACACAAGATAAATTTATTGGCATTTTTGATAAACTATATATATTTACTAAATTATTATTACAAATTGCGCAATTATCCCTTATTATATTCATTATGTATATAATACACAATTTATAATTTATAATTTATAATTTATAATGTAATGTATATTTAATGAACATAATAATACCATTAGGTGGAAAAGGAGAAAGATTTTCTAAAAATGGTTATACAAATCCAAAACCATTAATACCAATTTTTGAAAAATGTATGATTGAATATGTATTAGATAATTTAACAATTACAGATAACAAAATATTTATTATTTATAATTTAAATTTAGACAATTTTGGTTTTTCGGAATATATTTTGAATAAATATTCTTTTGTTCATTTAATTAAAATTAATGATACAAAAGGTGCAGTAGAAACATTATCATTAGGAATTGAATATATATTAAAGAATCATTCTTATCATGATAAATGTTTAATCTTAGATTGTGATACCTTTTATACAGAAGATATTATAAATATATTTAACAATTCACATGATAATATGGTATTTTACACAAAAAATTTTGATAAAAATGCTATTTACTCATATATTGAATTGGACGAATCTATTATAATAAATATAAAGGAAAAAAATAAAATTTCAGATAATGCGAATACTGGTGCTTATGCTTTTACAGATATAAAAGTTTTATATGATTATTGTAAATATATACTAATAAATAACATTACATTCAATAATGAACCTTATACATCTTGCGTAATATCAGAAATGATAAAATCAAATATAACATTCAAAGGTCATGAGTTAAAAGATAAAAATGTTTTTTCATTAGGAACACCAACCGCTGTTGAAAAATATATAAATGATACCTATGCGTTTTTATTTGATTTAGATGGAACCTTAGTGAATACGGATGAAATTTATTTTGATGTATGGTATCAAATATTATCGAAATATAACATTATATTAAATAAAGAAATATTTACAAAAAATATACAAGGGAATAATGATAAATATGTATTATGTACATTATTACCAAACATAGATATATCATTATCAGACCTCTCACAACTAAAAGATGATTTATTTATTAAAAATATTCATAAAACAAAAACAATTGACGGGATTTATGATATAATAAAACAAATAAAATCATTAGGTCATAAATTATGTATAGTAACAAATTGTAATAAAAATGTTGCAAATGAAATAGTTAAACATATTAATATTAATAAATCAATTGATTTTATAATATCAAGCGGTGACTGTATAAACGGTAAACCTCATTCTGAGCCATATTCAAAAGCAGTTTTAAAGTATAATATAAGTAATAATAAATGTATTGTTTTAGAAGATTCAAAAACAGGCATATTAAGTGGAAAAGGAATAAATCCCAAATTGTTAATTGGAATTGAAACTATTTATGATAAAAATGAACTTATAAATTACGGCGTTCATTTTTCTATTAAAAATTATTGTAATTTAGTTGTTGAAGATTTATTGAACAAAGCAAATGATGTCAATATTAATTATTTAAAAAATTTAATTACAAATAGTTTTGATTATCAAATAAAAGATCTAATAATAGATGATAATAAATTAAAAGGTGGATTTATAGCAGATGTAATAAGTTTTAAAACGATTACCAAAAATAATGAAATATATTCACAAATTTTTAAGTATGAGAATACAGAAAAAAATAATTTATCAAATATGGCAAATAAATTACAATTATATAATCGTGAATATTATTTTTATACAAATATTTCTAGTAAAATAAACGTACAAATTCCAAAATTTTATGGATTAGTTGAAAATAATGGTACAAATATTGGCATTATATTAGAAAATTTGATAGACAAAAAATATAAAATTAATTTGAATTTGAATTTGGAAAGCATAGATGTAACTTTAAAAATTGTAGATAGAATGGCAAAGATGCATAGTAAGTTTTGGAATAAAAATCTTAATAAAATGTTTCCTGAATTAAAAAATAGTACATGTGATACTTTTTCACCATTCTTTACTGAGTTTATTGAGGAACGATATGAATTATTTAAAAGTAATTGGTTTAAAACTTTGAACAAATCACAAATTGAAAAATGTAATGAGATTTTTATTAATTTTTCAAATATTCAAAAACGATTTTCTAGTGGCGCTCATCTTACCTTTATCCATGGAGATATTAAATCACCAAATATTTTTTATGATATAGAAAATGGCTATGAACCTTATTTTATAGATTGGCAACACTGTGCAATAGGTAAAGGTGTACAAGATTTAATTTTTTTTATTATAGAAAGTTTTAATATCGAAAATATCAAACAAATATTTCATCTAACAAAATATTATTATTACAAAAAAGTATTGGAATGCGGA
>Ga0214919_10003063_pt1 | contig 25666 bp, 30 predicted proteins | sample LL1503_MetaG_FD_177994 | JGI IMG/M metagenome (GOLD analysis project Ga0214919, IMG submission 177994) | Freshwater microbial communities from Lake Lanier, Atlanta, Georgia, United States - LL-1503 | ecosystem: Environmental > Aquatic > Freshwater > Lake | place: USA: Georgia | collected... | reverse complement strand
GTACCGATCAGAAAGTGAATATGACATCGATGGACTCATTCTCGCCCTGGATACCAGGTATCCACGCATAACCTCGGGTAATCCTCTTCATTCGTTTGCCTACAAGAACATTTCTCATCGTGCCCTGGTCGAAGTCGAAGACGTCCTCTGGCGTATCAGCCAGCACGGACTTTTTAAACCCCGCATCCGGATTCGTCCAGTGGAACTGGGTGGCGTCACCGTCTCCTTCACCACAGGATTCAATGCTCGGTACATTGTCGATCACAAGATCGGTAAAGGTGCGATTCTGGATATCACCCGCAGTGGTGAAGTCATTCCACACATTCTGTCTGTACATCGCCCGGCACCCGCCGGACCGGACATGCCTGATCCACCCTACGAGTGGAACGAGACCAAAATCGATCTCCGCATTCCTTCATCCATGTCTTCTTCCGCTCTCCTCGCTCAGGCTCTCCATTTCTTTTCTTCCCTCAAGATCCGAGGCATGGCAAGAAAGACCTTGGAAAAAATCATGTTAAAAACAACTACGATTGCCTCGATTCTTAAAATTCAGAAAGACGAGTTACGAGCCGTGGGACTGGGAGAAAAAGAATCGGAAAACCTGCTCACATCGATCCAGTCGTTCCTCACGGCACCGATCGATCCTTCCAAACTCATGGCCGCTCTACCTTTCTTCGGCGCCGGCATGGGTGTCCGAAAAATTCAAGCGGTCCTTCACACATTTCCTCTGTCGTCCCTCTTTTCTGTCACAGAGACCGATCTTCTGACGGTACCGGGATGGTCGTCTAAAAGCGCTCGTTCCTTCCTGACCGGTCTCCCCCAGTTTCATGATTTTCTCTCCCAATTTCCTCAAATTCAGTGGATATCGCGTCACACGACCACGACGAAACTTCAGAATAAAAAATTTGTGTTCTCCGGCTTTCGTGATCAAGAACTAGAGGACAAGATCCTAAAAAATGGAGGCTGGGTTCATTCGACCCTCACCAAAGACTGTTCTCATCTCGTGATTCCAGATCTTGATATTGAAACAACCAAAACCAAAAAAGCCCGTGAACTCGGTATGATCCTCCTTACTCGCAATGAACTTCAACATTGGTTCCAATAATAATTTTCTTTCTTTCTTTTTTTACCTCTGTTCCATAATTTCTACCTTTCACCACCACCACCACCACCACCACCGCCACCACCACCACCACCACCACCACCACCACCAGTATGATTCTCATCTTCTTCATGGACGGATGGTATGAGGATGTAGTTGTCGAGGAGAGGAAGAAGAAGGTCACGGACATCATAGGGAACTTCCCAGCTCTGGTCGTTTTGATAGGAGTTAAGGTTGACCCGACCCGAAGAGGGATGAAGCATTCCTCCTCGGAGGCGAAGGACGACATAGACCACACTGTCGGCCTGAATGTTATAGTCTGATAATAGACGATCTTCTTCCAGTTGTCTTCCACCAAACACGAAACGCTGTTGTTCGACGGGAATTCCTTCCATTCTTCTAAGCTCTGTCTTAAGGTCGAGGACCCGCATATCAGGACGTAGTGGAATCAACACTTCTACCCCGACGATGCTCTTCACCAGAACGGTGGCCGTCGGAGTCGTGCTGGTGATGGCGGATGCGCGTTGATGTCGAATCGCCCTTTTGGCCTCTCGCGCCATCCGAACAAGAAAGTCGGCAATAGAATTACGTAACGCTACATTCTCCACCACGGTGCTGGATTCAGGAAGGCTCTGACGCTCATAGGTGATGCCATCTCCCAGCTGGAGGACGGGATCTCTCATGATTTTCCTTCGGACCGGGCAAAAAAAGGACCTTGGAATCTCTTCTATCGAAATCATCTGTTTGTTAGTCAACGAATACAAAAAAAAAAAGAGAGTGTGTGAGAAAACAAATCCTTTCTACACGGATTTGTTTTTGGGTTCCAATTATTCAGATTGTGTCCAAATGTTTTTTATCTTCATCATGTACTAGGGTAATTAAGGCTGGCGAGGTTCTGGACATAGCCTTGGCAGTTATTGCCATACGAAGGGTAGGCATTCTGAATGGAAAAGTAGCCACTGGAGGTCAGTTGAACGACAGGAAGGTTGTTTTGGAGGACGTTGTATCCCACACCACCGTAGGTAGGAACAATCACGACGGGCTGGACGGCGGTCTGAGACGGAACAGGAGGGCCAGCAACAAACGAGGCCGAGGTGCTATTGTATCCATTCAGGGTCGAGTAATCCGCGGAACACCCGATAATTCCATCGGTACAATTGCTGTCATTGACAGGGTACACGGACGAGTTTAATGTACTCATGTTTTCTTTCTTCCTTTTATTTTTATTTTTTTTCCAAAAAAAAAAAAGTGATTCATGAAGCGATTTTTAGATCTTAACAAAAGACACCTATCCATTAAACTTTCTTTTTGATGATGGGGATTAAGATGATGATGCTTCTGATCGGAATCCTATGGAAGACCACCCACGCCTTCCCCACCAGCCTTGGATATCATAACAAGGAATGGAATCCTATCCGGTCCGGTTACCCTAGTTCTTGTCTTTTGGTGAAACCCGATGTCCTGATTGTGGGCTCGTCCAAGGGGTCTATCTTGGTTCAGCGATTGTCCAAGAATCGACCGTGGGTCTATCCTCTCACCAACCGAGAGATTACCAGCCTCCATTTTTCCAAGGGCAATCTTTTAGTGACCACTCCCCTTGGTTTTCATCATCCTCAGACAGTAGAGCTATTTTCCTTGAGAAGGATCGTGGCGGGTTTATTGGAACAGCCGGATGATGATATGGCGACACCCCGGTCTCTTCAGACATGGACATGGACCAATCAGACCATGTACCAAACCCTTCTCTTTGGGAATACCTATGTCCGGATTGCCTCGAATCATTGGGTCTATGTATCTACCTCAGATTCTGCCGATACTCCTTTACGCCTTCCTCTTTTAGACGATGAAATCATCTTGTGTGGGACGTCCTTGGCTCAATACCTCTTTCTCATCACCAACTCTTGGAATCTTGTCGTGCTCGAGTTTGATTCCGACGAGGCGAACATTACCAATGTCCGGGTGACACCCGTTCCTTCTCAACGAAGTCTGTCTGATATGCCGATTTCCGTCGCGGTCTGTCCCATTTCTTCCCCCGTCGAGTGTCATATCGCGATAGGGACTCAAAAAGGCGTACTCCACGTCTTTGATCTCTCCCTCCTTCATTCGAATGAAACCTCGGGCACACCCCTGCGATTTCGTGTCTGTCATCTTCTGTCCCATAGGCCTGTCCGGTACCTCTATTTTTCAACGTTTGATCAGATCCTCGTCGTGACCCATTCTCGTTATCTCCGTCTCATTCAATGGATCACGGGCAAGGTCCTTCTCACCATCCCGATCGAGGAGGAAGACGTGTTACAGGTTCAATGCCTTGACCCCTATATTCTGGTGAACCTTCGTAATCGACTTTCTCTTCTTCAGGCGTTTCGTCAATCCGGAACAAGAAAGAAAGAGTAGAAAAAAAATAAAAATCTTGTAAGATTATAATTATTCATTCGTTCAAGATGTTGTTACCAGGAATGATCCTCTATTCCGTCTTGTCTTTTCTTCCACGCCACGACTTTTCAGAACAAAACTTGTTGGTCCATATCACCCGGTTCCGTCTCTGTCATTACCTTCGCACGAAACTTTCATTGAACGAGCGAGAACTGACCCTTTTCAAATCCAAGGCCGACATCCTACACCGTTCGACCAAAGTTTTTCTTGAAACCGAAGATTACATGATTGATCTCGAATACATCAGCCGACCTAAATTATTTTCCTTCCACGTTTACTCCTTTGTCATCATCTTTGAATGATTTTTTTAATCTCTGATAGATAAAAAAAAAAGAAAGATGAACCAAATCATGATTGATGGGTGGGATTATGTACCCAGCCAGTGTTCTTCGTACGACTACACACCATGCTTTTATTTTCAACCGGACCTTGCCTGGATCCAGTATCTAGGGATCAACGGTCCCTACCAAGTGCCCGTGACGATCCAGGGCACCCAGAGTGGATATGACGGTACCTATTGGATCACCATAGACCGTCAGAACGATACGGCGCTCCATGTCGGATTCCTGCCCGTGGTATTCCAAGGCTTTCCTCTCTTTCCAGGTCAGGTCGTTCTCTCCCCACCGTCGTTCTCGGGATCCACCCCCACACCTTTATCCTGTGTTACCTCGCACTGTTGCTAGATTCGATCCACTCCAGAATCTGACGAAAGGATGTATCTCCCCCTGATTCTAGCAATATATTGTGAAGCAAGAAGAATCCAGGATCTACCAGTTTTTTGTGTTTGCTGGGACACTGATGGAAAAAACGTTCCGTCGATCGGAAGCATACCACCGGATCAAAAGGAGAATGGAAGACGAGGAGCGGAGATCGGACATGATTCACATTCTTATACAGTCGTTTCATCTCTACCATGATCTGAAAGGCGGTGCCAAGAGTCACCGGGTTCTTATCATGAAAATAGGGATCCAACATCTGATCCAGGTACACATCGACATCCACCATATCCTTGGGGGAAACAATCTTATGAACGATAGCCCCCGGAAGTTCATGGACCGGGACTTTAGAATGGACATCTCCTTCTTTGGAAAGAATGAAATGGGTTGGTAGAAAGACACGAAGGCAATAGAGGACTGAGGAAGCAATCACCACGGGAACATGGATGCCATAGAGAGGCGAGAGAGAGATGATTCCCGCCACGGGCCGGTGTTCCTGCCGCTCCTCCTCTTGCGCCACCCGTGTAAGAATTAGGGATCCGGTGGAATGTCCCATGAAGAAAATACGAGAATTGTCTGTCCATCCGTTGTCTGTCCGAATCTTGGCGATCATCCATGGGACATCCTCTTCTATAAGAGTATGAATGGCCATGACGGGTTCTTTGTTCGGAGACCGCGGTACAGAAGAGACGGTCAGACCGTGGTCGTCCATGTCCATGGCATAAACCCGGAAACCACGCTTGTTCAGGGCCTCCACAATAGACCCTTGGTACTGGAGGCCTCGTTTCTTGACCTGGTGTTTGGGAGAATGACTCAACCATTTGAAGTAGGTGTACGAAGCCATTCCATGAATCAAAAGGACGGCACCGGTGATGGGCACCGTGTCACTCTCCCAGAAATATAGCGCCAGGTCGACACCACGGGCCGTTCTGCGCGTGGACTGTTGAACAGGACCTGGACGGATATGCCATTCTGAGGTTTTGATCCTGCCTTTCAATTCTCGAATACGTTTCGATCGTTTCCTTTGTACCTGATGTTGTTGCCGGATATGCCGGATCACGAAAACGGCCGTCATGACCAAGAAAAGGAGGACAAGAAAAAGAAAAAACACAAGAAGAGATCGCTTCATTCTTTTCTCTCCCCCTTTTTTTTTTATTTTCCTCCTTTTTCTTCCTTCCAACCAAGTCGCCGTTGGATCTAGTCTAAAGACTTGACTCTTATTTTCATAAAAATGGAAGAATCGGATTGGGAGAAACGGTTGAAAGAAGAGGGTGTTGTGGTGATCCCCAACATTTGGAAGAAGAAGGAATGTCTGGGATTCCGAGCACGGTGTACAGAGTTGATGGCGAAGCTGACCCGGGCGTCTGGAGAGGGGAGTATCAAGGAATATATGAAAAAGTATTCCCCGAGTGGGGTGATTCATGGGATGGACAATGCGCGGGTGTTATGGGATGTCCGATCGCATCCCAAGGTGACGGACATCTTTCATCAGTTGTACTCGGACGATCCCGCGCTGTATTTGTACATTGATCGGTTTAATTACCGTCCATCTTTATTGAAGAAACAATACAGTGAGTGGTGGCATCTGGACGAGGATCCTCATCGACCCATGTCGCGATACCAGGGATTCATATCACTGACGGACATTCGTGCGGAGGATGCATGTCTGGGTGTACTTTGGAAAAGTCATCTTTATACTCCCCACATGCCCTACGGATCGACTATAAATCATGAGAACCTGGCTTGGCTTCAAGAAGAAAAACAATGTGTTCCACACCGAGTGGCATGTCCGGAAGGGTCGTTGGTACTGTGGGATTCTCGAACCGTTCACTCTCCACTCAATAGTCTTTGCGCCAAGCCCCGAAAACGTGTGGTCGTCTATGTCCGATATTATCCAACCTCTCTCTACCCCGTCGAGAAACGGTACTCCTTGCTAGAAACCCGTCCCGATCTGTTGGCGAACCGATCTCTCGATCTTCTTTATCCTGACGAAATTATGAACCGTCACCGTGATCTCGTCCTTGGTCATTCCAAACCTCTATGAAAAATGTAAAACTGCGTTTAGAAGATGGTCTTTTTGATCAAAGGGTGTTAACAACAAGTAGTAAGAATGAGCTATGGAGGTAAGGTGGCGTTTTTATTTCTAACGATTCAGGGAGTGAACAAGGAGGGGATCTGGCGAACCTTTTTCAAGGACGTGGATCCACACCAGTACAGTCTATATCATCATCCAAAGTATCCTCAAAAGGTGGATCGACGGTCGTTTTTATTTCCGCATGCGATTGACGAGCATGTGGAGACGCAGTGGGCGCATTTATCGTTGGTCAAGGCGACCATTTGTTTGCTGCGACAGGCGATGCGCGATCCGGCCAACCAGCGATTCCTACTGGTTTCTGAGAGCTGTATTCCAGTAATTCCGTTTTCTGACCTGCGTACCAAAGCGCTGGCGCTGACCGCGTCGTCCTTTTGTTTCAATCCGGTGTACCATCTCACCAAGGATTGTAAAGGGCGGTACCAGCGATTCAAGGGAAAGCATCTTATTCCTCAAAAGCGATTTCAAAAGGCCCATCAATGGTTCATTTGTACCCGAGAGGCGGCTCAGTTATTTACAAGTGAACGCCATCTCCAACTGTATGATCGGGTATTTGCGTCTGACGAACACTATTTCATCAATACGCTTCTTCACGCTCGACTACCGGTCCTTAACCGCATGTCCACCTATGCGGATTTTGAACCCGAAAGCAGTCATCCGTCCGTTCTCTACCAGGTATCCCTACGATTTCTTCAGTACCTCGCCTCCCGTGATATTTTTTTCCTGCGCAAGGTGGATCATCATCTCATGTTTATTCCTTGATCAACCTACATGGATTGCTACAACAACCGCGCCACACAGGCGCATCTTCTGCGCAAGACTATTTTTTTTTTCTCCCTTGTAAAAAAAAAAAATTAGAAATGCCTTTTGTCCATTCCTACAGTGGATGGATCCACCGCGTCAACGCCATGACGGACGACCAGATCCGGACCCAGAAGCCCTTGGAGGACCTCCGTGAATTTGTTGTCCAGCAGTGGAAAACCTTACTTTCCAGCTTCCGACATGGTTATAAATTGGTGAATACGTACAAGAAGACGGTACGCCTCGATCCCATGGAATTTGACGTCTCTATTCTTTTGACCATGGAAAAAACCATAGAAAAACTCATCGAACGTCTTTACAAGGTCAACCTCGACATCCCGGTGACAACAAAAAACTTGTGGTCTGTATTTTCCAAAAAATTTCAGCGCCTCGAGAAGGAGGAAGCATTCTACCTGGAAACCAAGGAGCGCGTCCAACACGATATTTTACAACCCCTTTCCCGCATGCAGTACCAACTGATGCTCTATAAGGAAATGGGCATAAAACAACAACTCGTTAAGCAACGCGTCAAACGATTATAGTAGGATTCAGGAAATACAAGGCCTTCTCTCCGTAATGGCAAAATTTCAACATAGCGTTTTTACTTTCATGACTAGATTCTCTTTGATTCTGAGAATCAAGGGTCTTGAATTTAGAGAAAAATAAATTCAAGACTAGACAATGAATTGTAAAAATATCGCCATCACTTCTTTTATATATTATTTTCTTTGGAATGATAGAGACGAAGTTAATGTCGATCTATTATACCGTCAAGGGAAAGAGGGATGGATTTGGAGCGCAGTATCAAGCCATTATGTCTGGCATTGCGTATTGTGAGTCGGACGAAAATCTTGTCTATGTTCACTCCCCTTTTATGTACATTTCTCATCTTCCTCGCCATCCCCTCTCGATACGAGAGATGAATGATTTTATTGGGATTCCTCCCTCTCCTCAAGTACCTCAAGCCGAACAGAAAACTATACAGGTGGAACCTTTTTCTCATTGGGTGCATAATTCTACCGAACCGGATCTTTTTTACACCGCTGCTGTCCGGCAACGTCTACGAGATTACTATCTATCGACCTGGAAACCGGAACTTTTGGTGGTGCCGGAGATTGCTGTGCATATCCGACGTGGTGATGTCACACCGCAAATAAAAACTCGGTTCGTCCCTAATGAGGTTTATCAGAAGGTACTTTTGTGGCTGCGGACTCAGTATCCGACCTCGAGGATCACTCTCTATTCAGAGGGACATGCGAAAGATTTTGAGGATTTATTGGCGTTAGGACCTATCCAACTCGTCTTGAACGGGGACATTCGTACGACGTTTCACAGTTTGGTGACCGCCAAAATTCTGGTCACCTCCAAGAGTTCCTTTTCCTATGCCGCGGCGCTTCTTCAAAAAAACACCGTGTACTATATGCCTTTCTGGCATCATCCCCTCTCTTTTTGGAAATCGTTTCCTCCTGCTATCCTACAAGTACGGGGAACCGTTCCTGAAACGAGGCCTGGGTCCGTTGACGGAGACGGTCCCGTGTCGGATCCATGGTGTGCTGAGACTCGGCCTGAGAGGCCTGGAAAGGATCATGTGGATCAAATTGAGGAACGGCCGATCCACCACCGCTAAACCCTCCCACCGGAAGAGGCACCGACACTCTCTTTTCCGCATTTCTTGACTGAAGATCATATAGGTCCAGAGTGTGATGCGGATTCGCATGACTTGTCTCTGTCTGAAGCAGAGGCACTCTTCGTTTCTGGTCGGGCTTTTCCCCCATCCATGGCGTTCGCGTGTACGCACCCGAAGTGCTCGTCTTGACCGATTGAAGAGGTGTCCTGCGATCCGCCAGCGTCACCGTCGTGTCCTGGTACGGGGTCGCACCATTTCCAATAAACGTCTTGCGACCCTCCGCCCGAACCGGAAGAATCGTCTGAAGACCGGATCGGATCGTATGATCATCCTCGCTCCGGATCGCATCACCTCCCATAAAGGTTTTATTAGCCACGGCGTGTCCCGTCGTTCGTTGATGAAGGGTGCGATGGAGAACCGCGTCTGACAGATAGGTCGAAGCACTAGAGTCCTTCCCGGTACGAACGGTATCTACCGGCTTGTACAAATGAGGATTCATCGAAAACGAGGAAAGAGAATCATCCGTCGGTCGGTGTCCTCCACGATGATGTTTGGCGGATTGGGCCGAGGCATGAAGGATAGAAGGATGAACCGAATCTTCGAGCATGCGGGTGAGGCTCTGTGTCTCGCGTTGGGCGGTCTTGAGCGCAAATACATCGGTCGGTTGAGCCGGGTTGGCGGTATAGTCGCGTGAAAGAGATTCATGGGGAAGCGTCTTGGTTCGCGAGGCGGAAGAAGCCTTACCCTTCACCTCGACGTGAAGAGGGGCTTCGTCGATGGCCTTGTCCATCCCGATTTGTTCATGGATTCGATCCCGCTGAAACACCGATGTCGGCTGAGACTGAACGTCTTTGTACAAATAGTCCTTGACAGGCAATGTGTTGACCGACTCCTTGTGGGGATGAATGAAATCTTCCCGTGTACGTGACGTCTGCGCCATGCATAAAAACTTGTCCTGTTGAATAAACTTATTCAGACTCATTTTGGTATCATGATGTCGACCACTCCCCTGCTTCGTTTTTTTAGATAATAATTCATAGAGTAATTTATTTTGTTGAATCTGTTTTGGATCTTTGCTATCAAAGAAAGAGTCGTGGTAGACCAGTTTGTCATGGGCGTACTGACCGGAACGGACCTGGATGGGAGTGACTTCTTCATGTACGCGACGTCCATCCATGGTATCAAACTCGGAATCTCGAAAGGTTCGGAGCTGGGTCGTTCCCTGGTTTGCGACCGCCTTGACCTCGAGTTTGTCCGTCTGAATGTTTTTGGCGTTGGCGTCGCGGTGTTCTCCGTCGTGTGTGATGGTGGCTCGACCCGGTTGGTAGACGCCCGCCGATGTTTGTTGAAGAGGTAGAAGATCGGCCAGGACGGTCCGTTGTGGTGCGGTGCGTGGCTGGGTCGCATCTCCCAGATCGGTGTGTCGGAGTCCTTTATTGCTCTGTGCATTGGCATGAAGAACGTCTTGATGAATCGTAGATCCGGTTTCATTGCATTGCGAGGCCTGGACGATATCAGGGAACGAGGGATTGGAGTAGGAATGGAACCAATTACGAGGGAGACGGGAAAGAGGAAGGAGGTCTTCCTGACGGAGCACGGGAGGACGGACGTTCTCGACCTTGTAGGGAAGAGAGGCATTATTACGATTCTGAAGCGGATTACCGCCCGCATTGTTCGAAAAATTGTCGTACGAGACGGAGACCATGGGATTCACACCTCGCGCATACACATTGATCATCTCACAGATCCGATCCCCCGACTCATCCTGGGCCAGAAGAATGGATTGTGTATCCCCCACCTTGTCGATTCGTCGAGTGTGAATCGAAGCGGGCGGGTCTCGCAAAATGTTCATGTTGGTCCCCCACATCTCGACCGAAGGCAGTGTCGCCTTCCTGGACGTGGTAAGACCCGAATAACTTAATCCTCCCGCACTCATGTTTTATTACTTAATTTATTTTTCTTCTTCCTTCCATTAAATCATTGTGTTTTAAATGTTCAAAGATCTATCACGAAATCAAGCTCGTCCCATTGCTTGAAACGGCATTCATTCTATATGTGGAATGGTGATTTCACCAATTGTCGAATACGCTCGAATTTATATCCCTTTGAACGATTGTCATAAAAGAATTGATACGGTTTTATCTTGGTTTGGACCACAACCTTTTCCTCCATCAAATACTGATTGCCCTTTGTATCTGAAGCATAAGCATACGGACTATCATTGGCTCCAATCGGAGATCGAAACTTTATTAAGATAGTATCCGCGGAAGGAAGATCAAACGAATAGATTGAATTTCCAATAAAGACACAACGGATGGGTGTCTCCTGAACCAAAAATGTATTTCCATCGTCTTCACGCCGATCAGCACGTCCGACCCAGATCTTATGGGCGTCCTTGAAATGATACACTTTATGGATAAATTCCCAGTCATTTCCACCCATATAGGGATGTTCGCGATCTTTTCCAAGAATATATCGATCAGACGGTTGCTTATATACCGTCACTTGTTTTTTTTTGATATTATAATATACGAGAAAGGGACATCCACCGTTATCATGGATATAATATACCTTACCTCCTTTCTGTTCTGTTTGAATTTTTTTATAATAAGGATTATCGGGCGCTAGTCTTTGTTTTACCCCACAATATTTTTCCTGGATCTGGGAGAATGGGACGGGAATTTTTACATAGCCCTTTGGGATGGATCGGACCGAAGGAGAAAAAGTATTGTATTCCCGCCATTCATATATCGGCCATTTAGGCCGATGAAATAATGATAGAAACCACTCTTTCACGGAATCAATCTTTCCTGGTTTTTCCAAGCCCTCTATACGAAAGGGGAATGCTTTGTTATTTTTATTTTCATATCGAACAAATCGGTGTTTGCATTGCATTTATTTCTTTACGAACTAAATAATTCCTTTTTTTTTTTTGAAAATTTTGAAAACTTTAGTATTAAAAACAGTTTGTTTTTTTCTTCCTTCTAAATTGACAAGAAAGATTTATAAAAAATTCTAGTATAAAACTTTCTTGTCGTCTTTCACTACCACCAAAATCATGAACCATGATGAAATCCGGTCTACGATCTGGTCCATGTGGAGGTCTGATCCATGCCTTTCTACCTGTCCTCCTCGGACGATATCAGAACTCTTATGGCGAGATCGGTGGTGTTCGGTGATGTCAGAGATGCGTCAAAGTGCGCACTTTCGGTGGATACAGGCCGTGTGTACCTATAAAGACGACACCCTCTCGTTAAAACACGTACAGCTATCGTACCAATATCTAGCTCATCTTCACGTTCGCTCTCGTGACCTACGAAATTCCATCCTCAAAATCTTCCATACCAGTGATTTTAATGGATGGATCTACAAGCCGTTACGATATTCGTCTCGTACGATGATTGGATTTCTTATGCGAGGGAACCGTCTTTATTTTATACGGGATGCCCACGGCCATGCTCGTGTTTTATGGGCCGAGGTCGTGGTTAAGAAGAAAACATCCTTGAATAAATAGGATGTGGTGGTGGTGGGAGTGTCCAGAAGAATCGAGACGATCAGTCATCTCCTTCTTGCCTCTTACCTATCGTTTAGGTCTGGATTGGGATGGAAAATGGGTCCGTCAGATGACTTCACAACTTTCCTATCCGAGGAATAATAGGGGGGAAGCGCAAAGAACCGTCTCTTATTATTCTCGACCTCGGCCTACGCATTTTTTCCGAACATGTCCGTACTATTACAAAGTCGTAGAGAACGTCACACGACAACGATATTTTTTCCGTCGGGTACGATTTGATTACCAATTCCAGCCCTGTCTTTTTCACATGGATCATCTGATTGGGTGTAACCTTCTTATCAAAGACATCTGGGAACGTCCTTTGCTCCTCCCCCCCATAGCGCAATGGATCGATACCGACCTCTTTCCCGTGCATATCTTTCATATCTCTCAAAACAGAGAACACATCATTCTGACCTGGTGTTACGATCAGCGACTAGGCTACCAACTCCCGGACGACTCCATCTACGAATTCAAAGGATGGTCTCAGATCCTTCAAGAAGCCGTTCATGTCACCCAGTTCCTCCTTGACCATTTTCCTCGTCGTTCTACGTTAAAAAAACAAAAATAGAGATACACATATCCTTAAGGCAGTCGAGGACAAGAAGAAAAAGGGAAAAGAAAAAAAAAAGAAGAGAGAAAAAAGAAGAATGAATTATCGATCGACTTTACAGTACGGCTATCCAAGCCGGCAACAGGAGGGATTGATTCAGAAGACGTATTCTATGGAGGGGGTGGGAAGCGGTACCAACGATCCACCTCCCAAGTCTCGTCTGGAGAGCTGCAAGGCGGCGTCATCACTACCGACGTCGTCCACGTTTTGTTCGCTTACCTCCGCCGCCACCGCCACCACCACCGCCACCACGAACGACTGGTTGCCTTATGGTTCCAAGTATTCCTAGTTACTCGAGTAGAAACGATCGAATGTGATGATGAATGTCAAGGGGGAATATAGTCTTTAGCAAGGACTTGACTCGATGGTAGTCGTCATCATCGTGATAAAAGGAGTACGTGTAGATAGTCTCAAAGGTCATTACATAGGTAGTGATCTTTACCTTGGGGATGCCTTTGTCCAAGATAAGGTAACGTGGATTCTTCATACACGGATTATGGAGAAAGGGACCATCCCCATCACAGTATATGGTTATATTGCTGTGTTTTGGTACTAACAAAGACGGTTGGTTCTTGTCGGGTGATGGAGAGACCATGAGCCATGGAGAAAGACACCCCTTTTCTTGGACATCGTCAGTGAAATGGTAGCTCCAGCTTACAATGGAGGGGATGATACGGCCTTCCCCCCAATCATCAGGTAGGAGGATGGATTTCATAGGAATCTTATAGACCAAAAAAAAAAAATGAAGTCGTTCTCATTTTTTTCTTCTTGTCAAATCATCATGTCATCGGTATTGAGAACAAGAACCGCGATTGTCATGTGTGACAAGTGTATTTCCATCCTGAGCATAACGGTTCGTTATGACCCTTCAAGCTCTTTTCTTTATTCGACCAGCTTGTCCTGTGGCTGTGTAAAATTTCATAAATCCAAACGATTATGGGAGGGTCTTCTTCGTTTTCGAACCGTACCCATGGCCCGGGCTCTCCTTGCTCATCCTACCGTCGTTCGATCTTCTTGTGATCGTGCCCTTCAAACCACTCTTCTTCGCTGTCTCGATTCTATTTTTCATTGATGTTTAGAGACATAGTATCCCAATATAAATCCAATGGCGATTCCCATTAGAAATTCCGGATCTTTGGGAGGTGGACATTGCCTCAAGAAAGAATACATTCTTCTTTGAAGGAGGAAACGACGCAACATGCTTTTTTTTGTTATTCGAGATACGAAGAATAACCTATTTTTCAATTTCTTTCGTTATTAGAAACTAACGGCTTCGTCGTCCTCTTCCTCTTCCTCTGAGAGCTCCGCCTCTTCCTCGTCAGAAAGAACCGCCGTTTTCTTTTCCTCTGGATTGTCGTCCAGAGCGTCCGGCAGCTGGAAGCGAAATTTGTACCGTTTACAGATCTCAATCATGCTACGTGTCAGGGGGATCACCTTTCCTTGGGGATCACGACTGCCAATGGCATTCCGTGTCTTGTCGTCAAAGACGATACCGGAGTTTTCGTGAATCCACTGTCCCTGGATCTTTCGGATGATGATTTTGGGAATGGTGGGCTGAAGACTCAGCTTCTCTCCCTTGCCTTGTTCCCATCCACCTAAGAGACGCACCGCCATGTCATGTTTCGTGCCGGTGGCACTCAGCACCTTTTCCTTACACATGGCAATCAGTTCTGTCCGACTCTTGCTCTTGACCAGTTGATTCACTTCCTTAATTTTGGTTTCGTCCATCGTGAATTTTGTTTTTCAGAGGTGGTCGCTGTTAGATTCAATTTTTTTTTACCAAATTCTTTTTTCTTTTCAAAAGAAAAAAGAACATGATAGTACCCCTGGTCGTTGCCAAATCCAAGATTCGCGGGGCGGGAGACGGTTGCTTTGCGCTTACCTTTCTTCCCGCAGGAACGGAATTAGGAGAGTACAAAGGAAAGTTTCTTAATGCCAAGGCGAGGGCACTCGTGGAGGATCATCGGTACATATGGAAGATTTCTCCCAATCGATTTGTCGATGCGCGTGAAGTCATCGACAACAACCCTCTACGTTTCGTGAATGGGGCAAAAACCGCTGCCCAGCGTAAAAAAATAAATACCGAAGCCGTCTTCCGTGGCAAAAAGGTATTTTACCGGCTTCTTCATGATGTCTTTGCGGGAGACGAACTCATCATGTCGTACGGCCCCACCTATGGCTGGTAATTGGTAATCTAGGTCGTCCTTTTTTATTATCGTTCGTAAAGATAATAAAATAAAAGGTGTACTTGTTCTAGGCATACATGGATACATAACCCGGTGTTTTTTGTTTGAAATCCTTGAGCAAGACATCGATCATGGCATTGGTCAGAGTGACGGGATACTCGACCTTTCGATTCAGACCAAACCCGATTTCGATCTTATCTCCATGAAATACCAGGAAACTCAGTTTGTGTATAATGTCCTTGACCGCCTGTTCAATCGTTCGGATACCCTTTTCAGACTCATTCGAGACCTTGTGAATGATATGAGACGCCACCTCGTCCGTGATCACCACATCCGTTCGCGTCAACTTTTGAGAGGCCAGATGACGAGGAAACAAAAAATCCACCATAATTCGCACCTTTTCTACATGCGTATACCCTTCCACCCGAATCACAAAGATACGATCTTGGAGCGCCTTATCTTCTGGAAGCTCGTTCATGCTGTAAATGAACCAGAGCGCGGAGAGATCGATCGTAACATCGCTCAGATAGTTATCGCGATACTCATTGTTTTGAGAAAAATCAGTCAGATGAAGCAAGAATGAAACAATATCCCGGTTGTGAGAAATCTTTTCATACTCGTCGAAAAAAAGGATCCCATTCTTGTACTTCATGCGGGTAAGACACCGAACAACCTCTCCCGGTTGTGACCCCACATATGTATAATCAAAACCCTTGAGGAACTCGGTGTTGTGAACACCCCCAAACGAAATCTGTTGAAAAGGGAAATCCAAGATCTTCGCAAGACATCGTGCGATGGTGGTCTTACCCGCACCGGGTGGTCCCACTAATCCCATACAACACCCGCGCATCTCCGGAAACAAGAGCTTGTTATGAAGAAACAACAGAATCTGCTCCTTCACTCGTTTCATCCCAAACAGCTCCTCATCAAGGACCGATTTCATCCGATGGAGCAACTTCGTCAGGCCATCTTCCGGATTCGGGTAGTTCTTGACACGGTCAAACGGCAGTTCCAGTGCAGATTTGATCCATTTCTTGAGCTTGAAATACTCCTCGTCCTGATCGGGTTTCTCCTTAAGCTCCATATACTTGTAAAAAATGGCTTCCTTATTGGCCATGGTGGTATTCAGCCCAAAAATCTTGTACTGCATATCCACCAAAGAGGAAGATTTGCGCTCCTGTTTCTCAAAACGACGGACATCCTCCCGGTACTCGTGGTAATTCTTGGCCTCTCGGACATAATCCTTGTACATCTTGAACAGTGTTTTTCGAAGCTCCATACGTTCCTCTGAATTCGGCATCGTGCTCTCGTACACAAAATATAATTCAAAAAGCTCGGCCTTGTTCTTTTTGCGAATCGCACTCTTCAGAATGTCTTCCAAGTTGGGACTCTGTGTTTTGATGTATTCAATCAGCTTGTTCGATCGATCCAATAACGTCGGATCCTTCGTAATATTATCCGGTAGCTCAAATTCCTCCTCGTCTTCGTCGTCTTCCTCCTCGTCTTCATCTTCTTCCTCATCATCGTTCTCCTCTGCCTCTTCACCATCTTCACCATCTTCATCATCTTCTGCCTCTTCACCATCTTCTGACTCTTCCACCACGTCTTCCGTATCCTCCTTTTTGTTGGGTTTCTTTTTGGTCTCTTCTTTCTTCTTCTTGTTCTCAATCTTCAGGATAAGACACGATTTTCCAAACATCCTCTTTCCACTTCCACGCGGTTGTTTTTTAACACCACCGACCGTCTTTTTGACCACCGCCTTTTTATTTTTAGTGACAACCACCTCTTCTTCCTTCTCTACATCCTCTGTCGTGACTACCGTCGTGGTTGTGGTACTACTACCCTCCACTACCGAGTCGTCGTCCTCCTCCTTCAAAACCTCGCCATTGATGTTCTTAGTTTCTGACGATAGATCAGCCCTGTTTTGAACCGTGGATCGTGTGACTACCATGAAGCTAAAATAGGTTTCTCTTTTTTTTTTTACACCCTGGAGGATGTAAAATCATTTTCTCTATCGAGACCAAATTTTGGTCTGGAAGGTATACAACAGACCGGCCGAAAGTCCCATGACGATCATTCCCCATACGGTGTCGAGGATGGCAAGACGAAGATCGTAGGCTTGGAGAAGGGAATGATTGGTAAAATTGTACATGCCGTAAAGGATGAATCCCATCAAAACGCCGGTACGACACGCGCCATGAAGATCCTGGGGGCGGTGTGGATAAACATGGACCGTCAAGGCGAGTGACAGAAGAATCCAAACAAAGACGGCACTCCAAGGACGAAAGACAAACTGTTTCTGAATCTTCTTGTAGACTGGACGATAGAGCCAACTCATGGAATATCGGATCCATACGATATCAAGACAAACCAGGATTAGAAAGGAAGTCAACCAAAGGCTCAAGAAGGATTGAACGGAAAAAGACTTTATGGATCGATCCATTTTTTTTTATTAAAAAAAAAAATAAAATATATCCTAGAAAGAAAAAGAACAAAAATGCCTTGCCCGATTCATAGCGAGCAACAACAACAACAACAACAACAGGTCCGCCAGGTCCGTGAAGGATATGAAGGTGGATGCCCCATGACCGCAGACTCCAGCAGCGTTCAGCAAACCGGCAAGGTCATGACCTCCTGTCAAGGATGCTCTTCCATCTACACCACCATGAAGGACCGCTCTCCGTTTGACCAGAAGTACCTTGCCGCCTACAACCCCCTCATCAACCACTACAACACCAATCTCATGAGCCTTCAATTTGCTCCCTGAAAGGACACCTAATCCTAGATAGATTTTATTCCTTGATGAAATAAAATGAATTGTTGAACAGTAGTAGGATGGACGCCTTTGCTTCTTACCATGGATTTGGAGATTATACGCCTCTCGCCCTTGTCCTTTTAGAAGAAACGATTGGCTGGTTGAATACATGTACGGTTCCCTATACCCTAATTTCCGGAACCTTACTCGGACACCAACGCCACCACGGTCATTTCATTCCATGGGATGATGACATGGACCTCCTCGTGGAGTCCACGATTGTTCAGCATTCTCCACCACTTTCTTCGAACCTCGTCATGATTTCCTTTCATGATTATTACAAGATTTTCTTTCGTCATCAAGGGATTCCCATCACTCGCAAGAATGGTGCGCAGTATAGGTGGCCCTATATCGATCTGTTTCCCTATGTACAACTCCCGGACAAGGAACCTAAGATCCGATTCTTTCAAAAAAATTGGGACGAGGCCCGTATGTTTCCTTCCCAGGAGGCACCCTTTTATCATCTCACGGTTTCCATTCCTCGAGACCCCCACTATTTTCTTTCTCGTAATTACGGTTCAGATTATCAAACCAAGCTCGTTTCCTCCAATTGGAATCACAAAAAGGAAGAAGCCATCTCCCCACAACAAACCACCACCATGGATGCCTATAAGATTTATGTTGCGCTTCATTCTTACAACATATAGTATGACATAAAACAGATCATGCAAGTAGGTATTCGAATCAATGTCCTTATTTTTCCGGAGAGCGTCGGATCGCTACTATCATCATCATCATTTCCTACAAGATCCTATTTCAGTTCTGTTAAATACCTCATCAATTCTCCAAATACATCGTAATTACTTCTTGACCACACGCAAACGAGAACTTCTTTCACTACGTGGTGTTCAGTGTCGTGATTGTTAAATTTTATTTCTGGTAAACGCTGTTTGAATATTTCATGTTCTCTTCCGTAGATCTCAAAGCCTTTATAAACGAGATAGGCGCGTTGTTCCTCACTTAATAAACGGATAATTTGTTCCATACCCATTCTGACTCTTGTCGTGGTCCTATCATCATATCCTTCTTGTATTATTTGATGATGGATATATTCCAGTGCAGTTCTTCCAAACTCATTGAGAACCATTGTATCTGCACCGTAAGAAACAAGGAGACGTGCCGTTTCTATATTTCCATAGCAAGCCGCCATCTCAAGAGCCGAATTTCCATAACAATCTTTCGTATCCACCAGATCGGGATATTTAGAAAGCAGGCTCTGGACGATTTCTGGTTTATGGAGACGACCACAACATCTATGAAATATACCTGTGTAGTCCGCTCCCGCGGTGAGCAACCTTTCCCACAAGTCTTGTCGGCCAAGTTTGATGGCGTAGTAGAGCGGTTCTTTCTTTAACCATTTTGCATGTATACTACACCCCTTATCAATAAGGTATTGAAAGACATCCGTGGAGCAGTTGTTGATAATAGCAAGAGCAATCAAGCCATCAAAGGACCAAAATCTCGATAAAAGCGTGTCCAATTTTTCAGCACTCCATGAAAGATCTTTCACAAGGGTACCAAACGCATCAATATCAGCACGCGTGTACATCTGTATTCATGAAGGTTATTTCAAAAAATAAAAATGTCCAAGTCAGATATAGATAATCTAAATTCGAAATATGTATTCTTTGAATTTACACCAAAATTCTATCAGCGATGCTACGTAAAAAAAAAATGAAACGTTTGAAAATTCCAACAGCAAGCAACCAACTATGACGAGCAGGACGGCCTTTGAAAAGGTCAAAGAATTTAATCGTGCGTTTGGAATCGAGGTCCCGGACGAACCCGTTTCCCATCTTGGGGAGGTGAAACCATCCATCCTTACACTCAAGATGAAACTGATCAAGGAAGAGGTCCAGGAATTGTGGGATGCGGTGGCGACCGACAATCTGGTCGAAACCGTGGACGCCTTGTCGGATATCGTGTATGTAGTATACGGTATGGGCATCGCCCTCGGAGTCGACCTCGATCACGCCTTTCACCGGGTTCATGAATCCAACATGTCCAAGCTCTGTTCTAGCCAGAGCGAGGCGGAAGACACCGTGAAATGGTACCAGGAAAAATTCAAGGCGGGGGAATTGCCTTATGATCAACCGGTATGGCGAGTTCAAAACGGACGATACATCGTCTTGAATGAATCCACCGGAAAAGTACTGAAGAGCATCCACTATCATCCGGTGGATCTCACCCCCGTCCTTGAAAAAAAAAAAATGATTTCAGCTTCTTCCTTTACCTAAGAAATAAAAGAATAATTACAACCAGAGAAAAGAAAATGCAAACCATCACACAGCGCTATGTGCGTAAGATCTCCAAACGAGCCCTTCATCGGGCCCCGATTCGGCCGTTTGGAGATGAATGTCGAGTTCATATCAAGGGGGTGGAAGAAACCGGGAAGATCGAGTTGTTTCCGTATGAACCCGAACCGATCGTGGAAGAGCGTCCCCGTTTATTTGGGATGATCCGTAAAGACACCGAAGATCGATCAACCCCCCTCCTCCAAGACGTCAACCAAGAAAAGATGGTCACGACCACCACTTCGACCCACCGACCCATGCCGAGTGGGCCGACACCGGATATCCGAGTCTCCAACCTATCACCCAACACCTTGGAGGCAGATATATTGTATATGTTTCGACAGTTTGGAGAGATTCACAAGCTCTACTTGTCTCGAGATGATCGTGGAATGGGAGATTCTCGTGGATTTGCCTTTGTGAGTTTTATCCGTCTTCAAGACAGCATCGCCGCCAAATCGAAGCTCGACCAAACCGGATGGGATCATCTCATCCTCAAGATTGACTATGTCTAGCTTTATAAATGTTCCTCCTTCTTTTTTTAAAAAAAAAAAAAAGTTCTTAATGATAGAATAGAACCAAGCAGCATCCCCCCCAAAATATGACCATTATCATTTGGAAGGATAAGATTGAGGCCTCCACCTGCTCTTCTCTGATTTATTTCTTGAATCAATACCTTTTTTGTAAGCAACATGGATACGGATTCCAGATCCATGATCCCGTATGGAGCAAATATTTCCAGCCTCTCAGTCTTCCCTGGAAAGAAGGTTCCTTTGATATGATGGAACTTGGTCGTGGAGATCTGGTAGGTACCTTTACTATGGTGGATTACCAGAACGCTTTTGAAGAGGTGTATCGATTTTCAGATTCCATGGAGACCAAGATTAGGGCCCGCGTTCATAAGACCGGTTTGATACCGGGAGAGTATGATGCCGTGCTTCTGACCGGTTCGACCCCCTCTGACATTGAGCCCGCCATCAATCGGTTATTGGAACGAAGCGCGGATTGTACCCAGATTTTTCTCTACCTGGAAACCAACCATCAGAGTATTGGTCAGGCGTTTCAGCATTTTTGTGATACCTACCAATTAGGAATTGATGTCGTGGTATTGGAAGGCACTACCCTTGTAAGCGCCCTCGTGGCCATGGAGCTTATTTTCAAAGCGAGGATATGCATCTGCGACTACGAATCCGATTTGTCCATGCTCCTGTATATGAAACAGCTAACGGACAAGGTGTACGACATGCGCGAAAAAGATCATCCCCGATTCATCGATACGGAACCTCCTTCCTCTACGTTTGTGAGAATCGAGGCCGCGGAGATGGACGACGAGGAGGACGACGAGGAGGAGGAGGAGAAAGAACAAGAGGAGCCAGAGGAGCCAGAGGAGGAAAAGGAACAAGAGGTGATTGAAGAAGAAGATTATTGCGGAGACGAGCCCATCTTGGATTATGACGACTCCTCTTCAGAAAAGACGGAGGAGGACGTGGTAGAAGTACAACAAGTCCAGTTACCACCACTACAACAAGAACAAGCCGACGAGAAGGAAGACGACCTTTATTTTAGAAGAATCGAAGAGGATTACTATCGTGATGTAGAAGAAGAGGAGTGGTTCGAAGAGGACATTGCATGGCGAACGGTACCTCTTCCAATGAAAATGGCGACACACCGACCCGATCCAGACACCATTCAACAAGAAGAAGAATTGATCCGGTCTACCCAGGTCAATCGGAGACCTCTTCATTCTCTTGCCGGAAAACCCAGATCTCGCTTCCTCTTCCCATGAGATTACACCAAATTACGTGACTGATATAAAAAAAATCAGTTCATAGTACGATGATTTTTATCTCTTTTTTTTTATGCAATATTTAACAGCTGAGTGAGGAGAAGAGAAAGAAGACGATACGAAATGGGGGATTCGTTTACACTGGTCACGAGTTTCTATGACGTGCGTGCCAAGGAGGGGGGGGTCGTGGGGGATACCAAGACGATTGATACGTATCTCGAGCTGGGGCGATCGACGCTTTTGAGGTTGGACCTCCCGCTCGTATTTTTTACGGACAACATGAGGGTCTATCAGGAGGTTGTTCAGCAGCGTACGGCGTTGAAGCTGATGTCCAAGACGCTGGTGGTGTGGCTTCCGTTTGAAGAGACTTTTTTTTACAGGGACAAGGAGATTCTTCAGGAACGGATACAGTCATTCCCCATCCATAATCGGAACGCCGATAAAGATACGGCGCTGTATGTGATTGTGAATAACAATAAATTCGACTATCTCGACCGAGCCATAGCGATGAATCCGTTTGGGACCTCGTATTTTCTTTGGATGGATTATGGCATTCAGCACTGCGCCAGTACGCCCCCGGAAGTATGGAACGCTCTACCTGCCTCCTGGGGAGCGCTTCTACACAGCTCTGGAAATGAGGTTGTTCATCAGATGAAGGTGCATCAGGTCCAAAAAGACCCTCAGCAGCCTTGGCGAGACTTTTTTCAGACTACCTATCATCACATTGCCGGGGGTTGTTTTGGAGGTCATTCAACCGCCCTTCAACGTTATTCCTGTCTATTTAAAGAAAAATTACGACAAATCTTGGAGGAGGGATGGTATCAGCTGGACGAGGCCATCATGACCATGATTTCGGAGGAGCATCGTTCTTTGTTTCGTTTTTGGTACGGTGATTATGATGGGATTGTGACCAATTTTATTCGAACCGAGAGGTGTTGGGCGTTGTGTTTCCGGATGGTCCAGGTGTATTTGGATCAGAGAAATTATGAAGAGTCAGAAAAGGTGCTGGCTAGTCTGGATGGAGTGATGTTGGACCGCGACGTTCGCATCATGGACGACTCCTTTCTTCGGTTTGTAGGATTAAGGATATGTAATGACTTTTATCGATGGGATGGACATTTGTCCAAGACGTTGGAGACTATTCTTTTAGGAGAGCAGTTAGATTATTTCTCGCTTCAATGGATCCATCTCCAATCTGGAAATCTCCGGCATTATCGGGATACCGCAACGATGCGGTTTTTGGGACGGTGGTGTTGGCGCGATCCGATCAATGACGAGGCGCGTCAAGCATGGGCTCTATTCCGAGAAAAGGCCACCGAGTGTCAGTGGATTCCCATGGGAAATCGGTATTTATCGGTGTTGGCGTTAGAAAAAAGTGATTTACGAAAGGAGAGTTTCCCGTTGGACTACCTAGAGGTTCGACCGGACCAGGTCCTTCAGCTTCTAACACGTCAGTTTCAGGATTTTTTTACGGACGGTTCCAACACCAATTCGTACGGCATTCGGTTTGATGCGTTCAAGGACAGCACAGTGGACCAGAATAAGGCTTTGTTCCGTCGTCGGATTCGTCGGTTCTATGCCTCTCTTGAAACTCCCACGTGTCCCGTCGTGTTTCTTCATACCACTGAATCGTTCCTCGAGTCTTCTACCTCTACCTCTCCCTCTGCCTATGATGAACAAATAGTCGAGATTAGCGAATTCCTGGAGCGGAATTATCCAGACCTTGATTTTAGGATCCTCTGCATTATGACGAATCGCACCTTTCACAAAGCCTCCCCGCGCATTATTCCCTTTACCCTCTATACCCCTCTCTCCTTCACGAAAGAACAGGAGACCATGTACCGAGAAGGAGTTTATACTTGGATGCAACAGATGCTGCTTTCGAAATGAAGAAATGAAGAAATGAAGAAATGAAGGAAACAAGAAAAATTGGTCAAGATAAAAACATTAAAAAAAAATAAAAAAACATGTTGTCGACTACACCGTCTCCTTCTTCTTTAGCGTCTCGTCCGATTTTGCTCCAAGATACCTTGTTGTCGTTGGTGATGGAGTGGCAACATTCCATGGCTGTCCTTGTACCGGACCTTACTACCACCACCACCTCTCTTCCGGAATCCTTTGACCCTCGCAAGGACCGGTGTCCCGTGATGGATCAGGGAAATTGTGGTTCCTGTACCATTTTTTCCATCGTCTCGCTCATGGCCGACATGGTCTCGATCCAAAACAAGACCCCAGTGGTTCCATTGAGTGTTCAGCATATTCTTGACTGTCTGTCTGAATGTCCGGAATATATACACTATCGGGATCAAAATGGTTCCAAGAATTTGTGTACGGGCAATGATCCATTCCTCTTGTCCCTTTTTCTTCAACGGATCTCTCAATCCTGGATCTCTCCTTCCTGTGGTTCCATCGGTACGGTGACGGAAGCATGTTCGCCTTATCAGATTCTAAATAATGGATACTGTTTTTACAAACGGTCCATCAATGTAGCATTGGTGGGAACGTGCTCGGTGGTCGTGGGGGGTTGTGTTGGCTATTGGATCACGGAGTATGATCCACGTGTTTTGTACACCATGGGCATACTGCTATGTCTGGTGTTGATTGTGGCGACAAGTTTATTTCTCGATCGAAAGCAACGAGGAAATGCGTTTGCTAGTTCGATGGGAGTGCCTCGTATTCTTTTGGGATGGGGGATCGTGTTGTTAGTATTCTTGGCGAGTGGTGTTTTGTTATGTCTTTTATTATTACGAAATCCATCTTCTCTAGCACGATTGTTTTACGTGACTCTTTTCATCGGACTGGGAATCATGGTGACAGGATGGGTTTTTTACGAAGTAATGAATAACTATTACCAAAGACCGGTCAACAGGTCGCTTTTTCTTCCTTGTGAGAACAAGCGGTGTTTCGATGGAACGCCTATCCAGGAAAGGTATAGGGTTACCCGGATCTGGAATCTAACGTTTTCGTCCTCGGTTCTTTTTATGGACCGAGTGGTACGACTACAACAGCTTCTCTATACGAAAGGACCGGTGGGTGTGATTATTCGTGTGCGTCAATCCTTTTTTTCCTTGGGATTCCATGGCTCCTTGGGCCGCGTGTATGACCCTCAGCACTTGGGTGGTCCTTGGGCAGATGGAAAACACATCATGTGCATCCTAGGCTGGATACGGAACGCGTGGATCGTCCGTAATTCATGGGGAACCTGTTGGAATGACAATGGCTATGTTCTCTGGAAAATGGGATCTGACGCGATCGAGGACCGCTGTTTTATGGTAGAGGCCGAAGTGACGACGACAGAGGATTCACAATAAAAAACTCCTTCTTTTTTACACCTAGGTGTAAAAAAACATAATGTACATCGAAATTTACATTTACACCGTCGGACATTTAAAACGCCCACTTCCTTGTAGGCATTGCCGATCTTCGTGTAAATCTTGATTCGTGGGTGTCGATGAAACCCCACTGTTGGAACGCTTCGTTCGTTTCAGATACTCTGGTCTTTCTTTTCCTCCGATTGCTCTCACCGCAATCTTCCAGATATTGATCGCACCATTCGTATCTCGATTCCACAGCCCACATCCGTTCTTACAACGTAGCAGTCCATGTCTCTTCATTATCCCCTCTCTCCAAAACTTCGGATTCTTACACCAT